>OFHM01000524.1_pt1 | contig 32067 bp, 28 predicted proteins | sample 1521311 | NCBI WGS metagenome assembly OFHM01 (sample SAMEA3504083, study PRJEB24116) | mouse gut metagenome | biome: mouse gut; feature: mouse-associated habitat; material: faeces | place: Denmark | collected 2011 | reverse complement strand
GGCAGGCGTGGCGGCGAGCCCGCGGGTGGATAAGATATACTGTGCGCCGGGAAACGCGGGGATTGCGTCGCTGGCAGAATGTGTTCCGATCGGTCCCATGGAATTTGACAGGCTGGCTGCGTTTGCCAGGGAAAATGAGGTGGATTTCACCATTATCGGGATGGATGACCCGCTCGTGGGCGGTATTGTCGATGTATTTGAGGCGGAGGGGTTAAAAGTCTTTGGACCTCGCCGGTCGGCGGCGATTCTGGAGGGTTCCAAGGCATTTTCCAAAGACCTTATGAAAAAATACCATATTCCGACCGCGGCGTACGAGAAGTTTACCTCGCCGGCGGACGCGCTTGCCTACCTGAAAACGGCCGAAATGCCGATAGTCTTAAAGGCGGACGGGCTTGCGCTCGGCAAGGGGGTTCTGATCTGCAGTACATACGCGGAGGCCGAAGCGGGCGTGAAGGAGATTATGGAGGATAAAAAGTTCGGGGCAGCCGGTGAAACGATGGTCGTAGAGCAGTATATGACCGGCCGGGAGGTCTCGGTGCTCTCCTTTGTGGATGGGAAGACGATCCGCATTATGTCCTCCGCCCAGGATCACAAGCGCGCGAAGGATGGCAATGAGGGTTTAAATACCGGCGGGATGGGCACTTTTTCGCCCAGTCCGTTTTACACGGACGAGGTGGACGCTTACTGCCGGAAATATATTTATCAGCCCACCGTGGACGCGATGGCGGCGGAGGGGCGCCCGTTTAAAGGGGTGATTTTTTTCGGGCTGATGCTGACGGAGGATGGCCCGAAAGTACTCGAATATAATGCGCGTTTTGGCGATCCGGAAGCGCAGGTGGTGCTTCCGCGGATGAAAAATGACCTGATCGACGTGATGGAGGCCTGCGTGGACGGGAAGCTTGACGAGGTCGATCTGCAGTTTGAGGATAATGCGGCGGTCTGCGTCGTGCTTGCCTCTGACGGGTATCCGGTGGCTTATGAGAAGGGATATCCGGTCACGGGTCTGGAGGCGTTTAAGGGAAAGAAGGATTATTTCTGCTTTCACGCGGGAACAAAGTTTGATGATGCGGGAAATATTGTGACGAGCGGGGGGCGTGTGCTCGGGGTTACAGCGACCGGCAGGGATCTGGCGGAAGCGAGAGAGAAGGCATATCAGGCGACGGAGTGGGCCGGATTTGCAAATAAATATATGAGACATGATATAGGAAGCGCGATCGCGGAAGCCGGACAGTGATCAGGCATCTGCCATGTGGTCTTTTCACAAAATGTATTTCAGGGTTTACAAACGGTTCAAAAAATAGGATAATAGTATCAATAGCACCAGTTAACCGATGATACCGCCACAACAGCCCGTTTGTCATGCACGGCAGCGGTCTGCCGTGGCCGAATGGCAGGGGGGGAGGAATACAGAATGGAGATTAGACGCTTAGGAGGAAACAAGATCAGATGCGCCCTGACCGAAAAAGAAATCCGGGATATGGGATTTGAGATTGATGAGATTATCGGGAACAGCGAGATTACCCAGAAGTTTATGAGGGTGGTGCTTACGCTCGTGGAGGAACAGGCGGACATCAGTCTGGAAAATGTGTCGCCGATGGTAAAGGCGGAGCTTCTGCAGGATCACAGCATGGCGATCACATTCGGCGGGGAATCGGACCTGACATTCAGAAGCCTTATGGAGATGGTGAACCAGCTGGTGCACCAGATGGACCCCGGAAAAGTGGAGGAGTTTGTCAATCTGAGCCGGGAGGAAAAGCAGGCGGCGGTCGATGAATTCCTTCAGAACTTTCATGCGCAGGAGGAGAAGCAGAAGGCCGGTAAGAAAAACGGCGGCGAGCCGATGATCTGTGCGCTGAGGTTTGAATCCATGGAGGATATGATCAGCATGAGCCGCGTGTGTTTTCCGGAGCGGGTACCAGAGAGCAGTCTCTATAAGATGGAGGACGGCTATTATCTGATTCTGGATTTCACGGACTTTTCGAGGTCGGAAATGCGGCCGTTTGCGTTCGGGACGGCGGAGTATGACAGCGGACATTTTTCCGGCGATGCGAGGATCGCGCATATCAGGGAACACGGAGCCTGTATCATAAAAAGCGAGGCACTACAGATGCTGATGCGATTGTAACATATACATAAAACCGGTTTTGTAAATAGGCAGATTTCTCAAAAGAGAGAGAGATTTTTGTATAAAATGCCGATACCATTTTCCACTATATATGCTATTATATCATAGGTGCGATACAAGATATATGTGTCTGCTAAATTATGACGGAAAATGGAGAGAGAGTATGAGCAGAGAGCAGCTTTGGGAACTTGAAGAGAACAAGCGGAGTCTGTTAAAACAGGCCTATCTCATGAAGCAGGAGTGCCCGCATATGTCACCTGTAGGGCTGGAACATGAGATGTATGTGTCGATTTTATCAGAAGTACAGGAGATTACCGCAAGGATACAGAGCTATGCAAAAGCTTAAAAATATATAAAAAAAACAGAGACGGGCGGTGATCTTCCGGGAGAGGAGAATCACGGCCCGGTTTTTGCTGGACGAATATTCCGGAGAGGAGAGATGCCTGGATGAATGCGATTATTACAAGGCTCAACGAGATTGAGGAAAAGGCCGATGCCATTATTTCCGATGCCAGATCGCGCAGGGAGCAGATGATGCTTCAGCTGGAGGCGGATAAAAAAGAGATTGATGCCAGAACGGACCGGGAGGAACAGGCTGCCGCACGGCAGCTGCGCGAAAAACTGATGCGCGAGGGCGACGGGCAGATTGATAAAATGTCGGAGAAGAACCGGGAGGCGATCGGCGCGTTTGAGCGGGCGTTTGCGGCAAACCGGGAAAAAGTGGCGGAGGAGATCTTCCGGCGCGTGATCAGCTAAGGAGGATGGCCGGTATGAGAGGAGGTGTGAGATGTCGGGTGGTTTGATGCAGTACAGCGGTCTTGTGACTAAAACGCGGGCGATGCACGGGAAGCTGCTTTCAGGGCAGGATGTGTTAAGGCTCACGGAGTTTGAGACAGTCGGGGATCTGATCGCGTTTCTGCGGGAGAATGGCAGTTACGCGCCGACTTACCAGAGTCATGAGGAGATTCACCACAGGGCCCAGGTGGAGGCCGTGATCGACGATTCCCTGTATTCGGATTACGGAAAGCTGTACCGGTTTGCGGGCGGCGGACAGCGGCAGGGGCTTGCCATCCTGTTTCTGCGGTATGAGGTCAATGTGCTGAAAAACTGTCTTGAGCACGCATACCGCGGTGAGAGCGGGCAGGATTCCGGTTACCGGAATCTGTTTTTTGGCAGACATGCCGGTTTTGACACGGAGGCTGTGATGCGGGCCGGGAATATGCAGGAGCTTGCGGTTGCGCTCACCGGAACACGCTATGAGGAGATCATAAGGCGTTTTGCGCAGGAGACGGAGCTTTTTTACGGGGATTTCGCGGCGCAGCTGGACACGTTTTATTACCGGACGGCCTGGAAGCTTAAGGACGGACTTAAGGATGCGTCCATGAGAAAGATTATGAGACAGATTCTGGGAACCGAGACGGACTGGCAGAACATTATGTGGATCTACCGGTTCCGCCAGTTTTACCGCACGGGGGCGGAGGAGATCAGGGCGCGCCTGATTCCGATCCGTTACCGGCTGAAAGAGGCTGAGTTTGAAAGACTGCTCGCGTCGGAGCGACCGGAGGATTTTGTGGAAACACTGGGGAAAACGGCATATTTTTCCGGGAAGGACGCCGTGATTGCGCTGGGAGATGAGGTCACGTACCGTCTGGTGATGGACAGGACCTACCGGCAGATGTGCCGTAAGTACCCGATGTCGATCGCGCCGGTGCTGTCATATCTGTACGATAAGGAGAATGAGATCGACGATCTGACCACGATTCTGGAGGGAATCCGGTACCGCATTCCGGCGCGGGAGATTCAGGAGCTGGTGCTGCACACTGCGGCAGACCGGGTGTGACCGGAAATAACAGACAGGGAGGAGTTATGCAGTGATAGAGAAGATGAAGCTGCTTCACATTACGGGGCCGCGTGATGACATTGACCGCGTGATGGATGCGTACATAAGCAGATATGAGATTCATTTTGAAAATGCAGCCGCAAATCTGAGCAGTATACCGGATGCGAGACCTTTTGCGGGCACGAACGTCTACAAGGACACATTTGCCAGGGCGAAACAGCTGTGGGATTATGTGAAGGGAGAGCCGACAGCCGCGACGGAGAAGATGAAGCCGCAGGAGGCGGAGAAAATTATTGACTCTGCGTATGATCTGGCAAAGGAGATTATGCTGCGGCGGGAGGAGCTGCGGCAGGAGGAGATCGCCGCCTGGGAGTCCATGTCCATTGCGGAGCATATGGAATATTATGAGCGGCAGGGCATGGACGGCAAGGCGGCCATGAAGCAGGTGGCAAAGGACCGGGGCGTGGGGAAGCGTGAGATCTACGCGAAGCTCCACGGCCCGGAGCGGGAGACGTAAGAGGACAGGCCCGGCGGCGGGATTTTGGGCTATGCAGCCTAGGCGGCGGGCTCCTGGCCGCAGTGCCGCGCAGGCCTGGCGAGGAGGGAGAGAATGGCTGCTGAGAATTGTGACACATGTGTCAACTATGTGTACGATGAGGACGATGAATGCTATTACTGCCTGATGGACCTGGACGAGGACGAGATGTACCGGTTCCTGACAGGGGACCAGAGGGAATGTCCCTACTACAGGCTGGACGACGAATATGGCGTAGTCAGGCATCAGCTGTGACGGCCGCGGCAGCGGAATGCCGCGTGGGGCAACGCAGAGGATATCATTAGAAAAAGACCAGGATCTGACAATTTTGTCGGTTTCTGGTCTTTTGCATTTGCGGCCTTTGGCAGGTATATATTTTTGCGGAGGGACAATAATAAGCTTGTGCTCAATCGGCGAAAGCATCCGTTGCAGGCTTTCTGCCGGGAGTGCAGCCCTGTTGATGGAAGAATGGTCAGATATAAGGTTCAGGGCGGCATGGGTCTGACGGAAAAGCCTGTGCCGCCGGGAAGAGAGGTATGGAAAATGAGCAATATTTCAGAACTTGATTTGCAGAATCTGCGTCATCTCATCGGCGGATTCGACACCACCCACTGCAAGATGCAGGCCTACGCGAAAGAGGCGGAGGATCCCCAGGTCAGGCAGTTCTTTGAGAAAGGCGCCAGGTCCGCCATGGACAACAAAGAGCAGCTGATGAAGTTCTTGAACTAACCCGAAGTTGAACGAATTCCAGAATGAGAGGTAGAGACATGCAGGAAAAGACAATGGTAGCAGATACACTGGCAGGCATCAACGGTGAGCTGACCCGCTACGCGGGCATGATCGCCCAGTCCGAGAACAAGGAGCTGAAGCAGACCCTGAAGCAGATCCGGAACGCCTGCGAGCAGTCCCAGGAGGAGCTTTACCAGATTGCCAGGGAGAAGTCCTATTACGTGCCCGCCAGCAAGGCCACGGCGGAAGAGGTGGCTCATGTGAAGAGCCTGTTCACCCAGGGGACGCTGTAGGCGGCAGATAGCCCCGCGGGAAGCGGACCGGAGAAGGACAGAAAAAGCGCTCTTGGGCAGATTGGCCTGGGGCGCTTTTTCGGGCTTTTTATTTGTTCTCATCGTCCTTAGACTTCTCTTTTTTGTCCTTTGCCCTTTTGGCCAGGATAGTGACAAACGTGGCCGCAGCGCATACCAGGAAAAGTATGTTCACGGCGGAATCTAAGAATTCATACATGTCTAAAATCTCCTTTCGTTATGTATGGACAATATTATAGCAGACTCGGCCGGATATGAAAATAGATATGCTTATAATCATATCGAAATGTTTACATAGTTTACTTATGACATCTGCAATTTTGGATATTTCCGCGCATATGCTGTAAAAAGATATTTGCGTGGTATGGAATATGCTGAATGCAATCTGGGCGTGCATGATATTGCTGGCGGTGCTTTACGGAGCCGCCACGGGGCACATGGCGGAGGTGACCAACGCGGCCCTGGACAGCGCGGGGGAAGCGGTATCCCTCTGCATCACAATGGCCGGGGTGGTGGCGCTGTGGATGGGGCTGATGGAGGTGGCCGGGAAGGCCGGGCTGGTTGAAAGGCTCACAAGGGGGATCCGGCCATTCCTGCGGTTCCTGTTTCCGCGGATCCCCCAGGGGCATCCTGCGGGGGAGTACATAGCGGCGAACATCATAGCCAATGTCCTGGGGCTGGGCTGGGCCTGCACGCCGGCCGGGCAATGAGATATTATAGTGACAGGTTGAAAAATCCATTGAAAAATCAAGGGTTTCCACCGATTTAGTCCCGATGGAAAAGTCAGTTTTCCATTAAAAAGTTTCGCTTTTTTATCCGGACGGCGACGATAAAAGCGGCAGCAGGTTCTCCTTCGATATGCGCCCGGATGAGACCAGTACAAAAAGCCCCTTTCCCTGCATGGCATCGAAGATTTCCTCCCCTGACAGGTCCTGGGCTTCCGCACGTTCCGCCAGATGTTTTTCCGGTTCATGCCTGATGGACAAATCCCGGCACAGGTAAGCATAAGCGGGACGGTCTTGTATTTCCCTTTGAAAACGGGATTATGCAGTGGATGGGGAGTATCTGTGCGTATCCAAGAAATGATTCGCTGGGAATTTGCCCTTTTGTGCAATCCGGCCTTGGATGAAACCTGCCCTATGGTGTATAATAATAAAAAAGGCGCAGGAGGCTGCGTTATGAGGCGTAAGATTGCCACGGAGCCCACCGTGGGGCTGGCCATGAGCGGACAGCATGCCGCCTATATCAAAAGAGAATCGAGCAGAGGGAAATGAAAAAATTCAGAAAAACCCTGGAAACCATATTTTATAGACGCACCTTTCTACAGAAATTCATCTTTTTTTTTCTGTGCGGCGTGCTGTTTCCCATGCTGTTCCAGAACCTGGTCTACTACCGGCAGACAGAAGTCAATGTGCAGGAGGAGGTGCTGGAGAAAATCGATGAAGCCATGGATGACAAGGCGGCAAAACTGGAGGGTTCCCTGGCGGACGTGCTGACTCTGGCCAGAAAATATTACAGCAATGAGCTGCTCTACCGGTATCTGGACGATGAATACGGCAGGGATCTGGACTACCTGATCCAATATCAGGAGGAGCTGCGCAGAATGTTCACGGACAGCAGCGTCTTCCTCTACCCGGTAAAGCGCGTCATGGCCTACACGGATAACAGTACATTGTTCAACAGTCCCTATATCAGGAACATAGAGAATCTGGAGGACGAGACGCTGGGGGAGAAGCTCTCCTACCTCTATGTCCTTCCCCTGGACCGAACGGCGGGTGTCATGCTGCGGGTGGCCAATGAGGATCAGCGGCTGCAGAACGGCACCGAGAGCAGGAGCGTCAGCATCCTGCATAGGCTGAACCATTATTCTCAGTATTCCGCATACAAAAAGCTCCTGCGGGTGGATATCGACCTGGATGAAGTGACGGATATCCTGCTGGAGAGCAACCTTTTTGACAATATGCTGGTCACTGATACCAACGGCAGGGTGCTGGCGGCAGCGGGGCAGTACAGCTACGGAAAAGAAATCGGAATCTTTGAGGCCAGGGAGGGAAAGACGGAGGACGGCAGGATGGTCCTGGAGAGGCGGCTGCGGGATTTCCCGCTGGTCTTATACGGCATTTATGACACCAGCATGATTTCGGAGGAGTTCCGGCACAGCGGGAAGCTTTCGGGAAGCATCCTTGTGGCAGGCATACTGTTTTCGCTGCTGTGGATATTCGTGGTGGTGGGCAATATGAACAGGAGGCTGCGCAGACTGGTGGGGCAGTCGGAGGAGATTTCCAGAGGGAATTTCGTACGTACCACCCCGGAAGGGGAGGGGAGAGACGAATTCGCTATTTTGGAGAACAGCCTGAACCATATGAGCGCCCAGCTCCAGGAGCTGATTGAAAAAGAATACAAGGCCCGCATTACCTGGATGGAGCTGGAAAGGGAGACCAACCAGGCCAAGATGCTGGCCCTGCAGGCGCAGGTGAATCCCCATTTTATGTTCAACGCTCTGGAGAGCATCCGCCTGAAGGCCCTGGTCAAGGGAGAGCGGGAGACTGCGGCAATGATCAAATATATGGCAAAGATGTTCCGCAACATTCTGGAATGGCAGGACAATATCATCACGCTCCGGGAGGAGATTGGCTTTCTGGACGAGTTCTTCCACATTCAGAATTACCGCTTCGAGGATGAGTTTTCCTATGAGATCAATGTGACAGAGGAGGCCGGGGGATGCCTGCTGCCCAAAATGACCCTGCAGCCCCTGGCGGAGAATGCCTGCGTCCATGGGGTGGAGGCGGTGTCCTCCGACAGGCGGGTGACGGTGTGCGCCTGTGTGGAGGAGGGGTGGCTGAAGCTGACCGTGGAGGACAATGGAGGCGGGATGTCCCCGGAAAAGCTGCGGGAGCTGAAGGCCATGCTCAGCGGAGAGGCGGAAGCGGGAAAGAGCGTGGGCCTGTGGAATGTGTACCGCCGTCTGCTGCTGTACTACCAGGACGATTTCCGGTTCGACATTGACAGCGTCTCCGGAGAGGGGACGGTCTGTTCCATCCAGATTCCGGCAAAGCACGCGGAGGCGTAGAGAAGGGGGGCCATATGTTTCAGGTAATGATTGTGGACGACGAGAAAGCGATTAGGGAGAACCTTCCTGCTCTCATAAATTTTGAGGCTCATGGCTTCAGGGTGTGCGGCACGGCAAAAAACGGTCAGGACGCGTTGGAGAAATGGGAGAGCTGCCGTCCGGACGTGATTTTCCTGGACGTCCGCATGCCGGTCATGGACGGTCTGACATTTCTGGGAAAGCTGCAGGAGAGGACGCAGACCCTTCCTGATATCGTCATGCTGTCGGGATACAGTGATTTTGAGTACGCAAGGACGGCAATGCGCTATGGTGTCAGGGCATACCTGACCAAGCCGGTGGACGAGGAAGAGGTGGAGGCCCTGCTGGAGGAGCTGTCCGCCTCTCTGGAGGAAAAAAGGAGGGAATCGAAAAAAGCGGACATCCAGGAGCAGGTGCTGTCGGTGAAGCAGATGTACCACAACGGAGACGGAGACAGGACGCCCCTTCGGGAATACCGTTTGATGCACTGCGTGGTGATGGACGACAGCGCGATTCAGGAGGAGGCCTACCGCATCGTGCGGGAGACCATCGAAGATAGGCTTCCGGGGGGAGCGGGCGCTTTCTGCAGGAACCGGGGCAGCGTCCTGAGCTACCTGATCTCCCCCAGGGCGCTGGAGGAGTATCAGTACAGCACCACCCTCTTCGGCCGCCACCTGCTGTATCAGCTCAAAAAACAGAAGCTGGAATGCGCGCTGCTGTTCGATGGGGCCCTGTTTGGCAGAAGCGAGGGCACCTTCCGCAACGACTACGACCAGCATCTGTACCAGATGATGACGGAGATCTTCTGGGGGGGCAATTTTCTGCAGGACAATTCGGCGCTGCAGGCTATTTCGGATCGGAGGCTGGAGGGAGAGGAGGAGTATCTGGAGCAGCTGAAGAAAGCCATGCGCGACCGGGATCATGCCGCTCTGCGGGATGTCTACGACAGGCTGGACAGAGCCGTGTGCGAGAGCAGGCTGAGCCTGGTCTTCCTGCAGGAGGTCAGCTACAGAATCTATTATCTGCTCACCGATATACTTTCTGCGAAAGAGACTGATACGCTGCGGTTGGAGCCCTTGGACTGGCGGAACGAGGCCTGCTTCCTTCGCTATGAGGAGTGGAGCAGACAGCTGTGGGAGCAGATCGACACCGCTTTTGCCCATATGCAGGGCCAGGAGGACGCGGGGCAGGGCCTGGCCATGAAGGTGGCCGCCCATGCCAGACAGCATTTCAGGGAGCCCATTACCCTGAAGGACACGGCGGAGCGCTTTTTCATGAGCAGCGCGTATCTGGGGCGGATCTTCCAGAAGGCCGTGGGAGTCCCCTTCAAGCAATATGTGAACGATTTAAGGATTGAGGAGGCCAAGCGGCTGCTGCGGCAGACGGACAAATTGATCTACGAAATCGCGGAGGAGACAGGGTTCGCGGAGAGCAAGTACTTTGTGGCCCGCTTCACGGCCGCGGCAGGGGTGTCGCCTATGGAATATCGGAAGGAGGCTGAGGGAGTGTCGAAATAGGCGGACAAGGGGCGGAATAACCAGGGCAATATCTGTCAAAATGACAATATCTGCATATACAGAAGTGCAAAAAGTGGAATTTTTGCAATGGTTTTGGGAATGAAAATATGCCTTCCTTTTTGTATAATAAAAAAATAAATTAAGGGTTGACGGAGCTTCGTCAATCCTGGAGAGGAAGGTACAAGATATGAAAATGAAAAAGTTGTGTGCGATGCTGCTGGCTTCCGCTATGGCGCTGTCGCTTGCGGCATGCGGCTCCGGAGGGGACTCCGGCAAGGAGAGCGCTGAGAAGCAGGAATCTTCCAGCCAGCAGGAGGAAAGCAAAGAGAGCGAAAAAGGCGAAGAGAGCTCCGCAGCCCAGGAGGGAGAGGACGGAGGCCAGGCGGCATCTGGAAATGAGGGCGGACTGGTGCCCATGGAGGATGCGGACGACCCTATCACCTATACATTCTTTGTCCGTGACCCCGGCCAGGCCCCTGCCGATGATAATCCGGTCATTCAGAAGATTACGGAGCTGACCGGCGTCACCCTGAAGTTCGAATATCTGGTGGGCGATTTGGATCAGAAGCTGGGAACCATGATTGCCGGCGGCGACTATCCTGATATAATCTTTGCGGGGGACGCTGCCACCAAGCTGATGGATGCGGGTGCCTTCATCCCCCTGGAGGATGAGATTCCCAAGTATCCCAACCTGAATGCCATGTACGGCGATGTGATGAAATATCTGACCCAGGCGGACGGCCATGTATATAATATGGAAATTTATGGCACCTTCCAGAATGACGTGACCGAGGTGGCGCCGCCCTTCGAGTGCAGCATCGGCTTTTATATCCAGAAGGCTGTGCTGGAGGAGGCCGGGTATCCGGAAGTCCATACTATGGACGAGTACTTCAAACTGATTGAGGACTATATAGCGAAGCATCCCGACATCGATGGCGTGAAGACCAGCGGATTCGAGATTCTGGCGGACGGCTGGCGCAACTGGGCGCTGCTGAATCCCGCCCAGAACCTGCTGGGCGCAGGCAATGAGGGCGCAGTCTTTGTCGACCAGACCAGCTTCGAGACATCCTTCTATCAGGTCAGCGATACCGCCCATGATTTCTACAAAAAGCTCAATGAGGAGTATCTCAAGGGTATCATCGAGGCGGAGACCCTGACTCAGAGCTATGACGACTATATCTCCAAGATTACCACAGGGGCCGTCCTCGGCTTCTATGACCAGAACTGGAACTTCCAGAGCGCCAACGACCTGCTGAAGGCCGATGGCAAATTCGAACGCACCTATGTCTGCCTGCCCATTACCAACCCCGGCGTGAAGGACGGATATCTGGACAAGAGCAACGGCATCCCTACCGCCACCAACGGCGTGGGCATCAGCATCAATTGCGAGAATCCCGAGAGGCTGATGCGCTTCTTCGACTGGCTGTGCCAGAGGGAGGTGCAGGATTATCTCCAGTGGGGCGAGGAAGGTGTTGATTGGAACTACACGGAGGACGGAGGCAAAGCGCTGACGCCCGAGAGGCGCGCCATCAACTACGATACCGCCAGGAAGCGCGATGAGACAGGCCAGCCCGTGTGGAACTACTGCCCGAAGTGGCAGGGCATCTACAAGGCCGACAATATGCCCTGTGGCCCTGGCGAGTCCCCTGACGAGTACCTGGCATCCCAGTCCGATTACGACAGGCAGTTCCTGGAGGGATATGGCATCAAGTATCCGGCGGAGCTGTTCTCGGATCCCATTGTACGGCCTGCCTACTATCCCGTGTGGGCCATGAATCTGGAGGACGGCAGCCCTGCGGCAGTGGCCAGCCAGAAGATTACCGATGTGACCATGAAACTGTATCCCAGACTGATCCTGGCAAAGGATGAGACAGAATATGAATCCATCTGGCAGGATTTCCTGAAAGAGTTCAATGCTATCGATTTGGATTCTTATCAGCAGGAAGTAGACAAGCAGATTGCCGAGAAGATGTCGAAGTGATTTTAACGGCGATGGGAGGAGTCACATCCCCTCATCGCCTGTCTGTATGCGGAAGCTCTCCTGCTAGGAAGGAGAGCTGTCACCGGAAAAGAGAGGATACGGGATGGGCAAATATCAGAAAACATTAAAAAAGATGGCAGGACAGAAGATCCTGTACCTGATGATCGTGCCATGCATGATCTACACATTTATCTTTTCATACTATCCGCTGAGCGGATGGATTATGGCATTTCAGAACTATAAGCCCGCGAAGGGATACGCCGGTTCCACATTCGTGGGATTGGACCAGTTCATGTTCCTGTTCGAGGATATAGAATTCTGGCGGAGCGTGCGCAATACTTTGATGATGTCCGTGATGAACCTGGCCTTCAGCTTTGTCTTTGCCATTGTGTTCGCCCTGCTGCTCAATGAGATCAAGTCGCTGGGGTTAAAGAGGATCACGCAGACCGTGTCCTATCTGCCCCATTTCCTGAGCTGGATCATCGTCTGCTCCCTGGTGTCCAACATACTGTCCACCAATGACGGCATGCTGAACAATATCCTGATGGGGCTGGGTCTGATCGACAAACCCGTCCTGTGGCTGGGAGAGCAGAAATATTTCTGGTGGGTGACCACCTTCTCCAATATCTGGAAGGAGACGGGATGGAATTCCATCATCTACATAGCGGCCATCTCCGGCATCGACCAGTCGCTTTATGAGGCCGCGGAGCTGGACGGCGCCGGCCGTTTCCAGAAGATGTGGCATGTGACCCTGCCGGGAATCAAGTCCACCATCGTGGTGTTGTTGATCATGAACCTGGGCTGGGTGCTGAACGCCAGCTTCGAGGTGCCCTATATCCTGGGCAGCGGTCTGCTTCAGGACGTGTCCCAGACCATAGACATCTTCGTGCTGAAATACGGCATGAGCATCGGCAATTATTCCCTGGCCACGGCAGCGGGCATCTTCAAGTCTGTCATATCCCTGCTGCTGGTGTTCGGAACCAATGCCATAGCCAACAAGCTGGGCGAGAACAGCCTGATGTAAGGAGGGAGAGCAGATGAAGAATTTTTGGAGCATTAGGATCGGAAAACACAGACTGGGTGACCTGACATTCCACCTGGTCAACGGAATCGTCATGCTGTTCGTGGTGGTGGTCATGCTGTATCCCTTCTGGAATACCATAGCGGTGTCCTTCAATGACGCCCAGGATACCCTGCGGGGCGGAATCACCTTCTTCCCCAGAGTCTTCTCCACATACAGCTACAAATCTGTCTTTAAGAACAAGCTCATGGCCACCGCGGCCCTGAACTCGGTGCTGCGTACCCTGCTTTCCACGGTGCTGGGAGTGCTGGTGGGATCGCTGATTGCTTATGTGCTCTCCAGAAGGGAGCTGGTAGGCAGGAAATTCATCACTGTCTATTTCCTGGTGACCATGTACATCTCCGCCGGACTGATTCCCAATTATTTCCTGATCAAGGATCTGGGGATGCTGAATAAGTTCTCGGTGTATGTGGTGCCGGGACTGGTAAGCGTGTACAATATCGTCGTAATCAAGTCCTTCATACAGTCCCTGCCGGACAGCCTCACGGAGGCGGCCATGGTGGACGGGGCGGGACATTTCCGCTGCTATTGGCAGATTGTGCTGCCCTGCTGTAAATCCGTGCTGGCCACAGTGGCTCTCTGGTGCGCCGTGGGCGCCTGGAACCAGTGGTTCGACACTTTCCTGTATGCGTCCGGCGCCGACCACCTGACCACCCTGCAGTACGAGATGATGAAGCTTCTGTCCTCGGCCATGCAGTCCGGACGCGACCTTTCCAGCATCTATGGCAACGGACAGCAGGTGGCCAATACGGTGACCCCTACCTCTATCCGCGCGGCGGTGACCATCGTGGCCTCGGTACCCATACTGATCGTGTATCCTTTCCTGCAGAAATATTTCGTAAAGGGCGTCACGCTGGGGGCGACAAAGGAATAAGTGTGCAAAGAGCGGGCATCCTTCCGGACTTGCACCGGTTCGTGACGGTCACTGACTGCCGTGGCCATGGAGGCTGCGGTATTCTAAGGGGGAGCAGTTCCTGTATTTCCGGAAGGCTCTGCCGAAGGAGGAGGAGCTGGCGTATCCGCAGGCGGCGGCTATGTCCGACACGGGGACGGAGGTGTCCTTTAAGAGGGACTCTGCCGACTGGATGCGCAGGAAGCTCAGATAATCATAAAAGGTCTGGCCTGTATGCTGCTTGAAGATTCTGGTGAAATAAAACTTTGACAGGTCAGCCTTTTTTGATATCTCTTCCAGGGTAATGTTCTCCGCGTAATGGCGCTGCAGGTATTCCAGAAGCCGGGAGACGGTGTCGGAGGCTGAATTTCCTTTTATGTGGTCCGCGTGCCCTGAAACGGTATGCTGTCTGCCCGTGCAGTAATCTGTGTAGTGGGCATAGAATTTCATCAGGCAAGCGTAGATGAAAAGCAGCTTTGAGGGGCTGTCGCTCCAGTAGTGGCCGGCCGTCTCCATGATCAGGGAGATTTCCGTCTCATAGATTTCCGGACAGGCATCCGCCGTGATGAGCACTGGCTTCGACAGAAGGGCCTGGGTGCGCAGAAAGCTCCCGAACTGACAGAAGAGAGTCAGCTCCAGCAGGAAAATGAACCGGCTCCCGCAGGGAGGGGCTTCGATGGAATGCAGCTCTCCGGGCGGAATCAGCAGGATGTCCCCGGGCTTTAGCCGGAAGGTGACATTCTGTACTGTGGCGGTAAGCTCCTCTTCCAGAGGGATGATGATTTCCTGGGCGTCATGCCAGTGGGTGGAGAAGGCGCTGGTCTGGGTATTGTACCAGAAGCGCAGGGTGGTCTGGGCCATGTAGGGGGTGAACTCATATTCTTCCGAGGTGCTGTTCGCAGCAAAGCCCGGGAATTCGTCAGGCTGTATCTGGTAGTCCTGCTTCTGCTTTTTGGTCAGTGCGTATAAGTGCTTTGGGTTCATGGCGCGCTCCCTTCTTGACGGATAAAATATTTCAAGTATACTATTGTACCATGACTTCGTGCGCTTCAGAGCACATGGAATCAAAAGTTGACATGATGCTCTTCCATGTCAACATTGTAACATGACTGCCGAGGCGGCGCAAACCCTGTTTCTCATTTTATGGATTTGGAGGATTTGGCCGAAAGCTTCGGCATAAGGGAAAGGAGAATGGAAATGGGATCCTTTGACACAGGGATATACCGCAATGTCTTTGCGGAGATTGGAAAAAGCCAGGAGGAGATCGACCGGAAGCTCCGGGAAGCGGCGGATACCTTCTTCTATGGAAGCGAGGAGGAACGAATCTACCATCCCGTGGGGGAGGACATGGGATATCTGGAGGACACCGGAAACAATGACGTCCGGACAGAGGGGATGTCCTACGGGATGATGATGTGCGTCCAGCTGGACATGAAAGAAGAATTCGACCGTATCTGGAAATGGTCCAGAACCTATATGTACATGGATCAGGGGGAGAACGAGGGCTACTTCGCCTGGAGCTGCAAGCCAAGCGGGGAGAAGAACGCCTTGGGGCCCGCGCCAGACGGAGAGGAGTATTACGCCATGGCCCTGTTCTTCGCCTCGCACAGATGGGGGGACGGAGAGGGAATCTACGCGTACTCTAAAGAGGCACGCAAGATCCTTGGGGCCTGCATCCATAAGGGGGAGGACGGCAGGCCGGGCGCGCCCATGTGGAACCGGGAGAACAAGCAGATCCTCTTCATACCGGGCAGCCCCTTCACGGATCCGTCCTATCATCTGCCCCATTTTTATGAGCTCTTTGCCCTCTGGGCGGATCAGGAGGACAGGGAATTCTGGAGACAGGCGGCATGTGCCAGCAGGAGGTACCTGGCCAGGGCCTGCCATCCCGTGACGGGAATGAACCCGGAGTATGGGGAGTTCGATGGAACCCCCATGGACAGGAAGATGCCATGGGGCGATACCCACGGCCGATTCTACAGCGATGCCTATAGGACGGCGGCCAACATCGGCCTGGACTGCGCCTGGTTTGACAAAGACGAGGGACATTACGGTGCGCCCCTTAGGCTGATGCGTTTCCTGGGCACGGATCTGGAGGCGGCGAGATGCGTATTCGAGGTGGACGGCACGCCGGTGGACAAGACGGTGCTGCATCCCCTGGGACTGCTGGCCACCACGGCCCAGGGGGCTCTGGCTGTGCCCAGGGAGGACTCGGAGGAGGCCGGGAGCGACTGGAATGTGGCACGCAGATGGGTGGAATGGCTCTGGAACCAGCCGCTGCGGCGGGGCGGCAGACGGTATTACGACAACTGCCTGTACCTGTTCGCGCTGCTGGCCCTGAGCGGGAATTACAGAATCTATTCCGCAGGAGGAAAGAAGGAGATGCGGATATGGTAGCTTATGAGGAAAAAAGTGCAAGGCTTCTGGCCTATACCAGGAGCGCGTCCCCCGGGGATTATCCGGAGGGACTGGCATACAGCGTTCATCTGGCATACAGCATGGACGGAGAGCGGTACTTTGCGCTCCATGGAAACTATGGAATCCTGTTCGCGGAAGCAGAGATTTCCGGGGAGGACACCATCGTCCCCCAGTACGTGGAAAATCCCCGCATCCTGATCCTGGCAACCGGAAACTATGGAATCCTGGCGGACAGGGCAGGGGAAGAGGGCCATGCCCTGCTCTGGCGAACCGTAGATTTTAAGGAATTCCAGCCTGCCCTGCTGATGGAGAAAAGCGGGGAGCAGTGGGAGGCTCTGTGGGCGCAGGCAAAGGATGTCCCACAGGAGAGCCACATTGTGGAGGGGGAGGCAGTAATGGGCAGCAGCATGGAGATCAGCCGCTCCTTCTGTGATCGTATCGTGCAGAGCTGGTCGCAGGTGCACAATACCGAAATCCGCCTGCCGGACACGATTCGCGTCCATGGACCGGAGGAGCTGGCAGCCGTTCAGGCACAGGCTGTGTATTCGGACGGTTCCACAGATATGAAGACAGTCGCGTGGGATATGGAAGGGATAGACTTCGGGACTCCCGGCATCTATTCCGTGACGGGGAGGGTCTGCAGCAGGAAATTTGCCTTCCCCCTGCTCAAGGGCCGGGGCGACCCCGTCATCTTTCCCTGGGAGGGGAAGTGGTATTTCCTGGCCACCAATGACAATCAGAACGATATAGGCATCTATGTGCGGGAAGCGGACAGCGTGGAAGGGCTTTTTGAGCCGGGGACGCAAGACCACCTGCTTCTGGACGTGGACGAGGAAAAGGGCTTCATACAGACCTTCTGGGCGCCGGAATTCCATGTCATAGGCGGGGAGCTCTACATCCTGTTCGCGGTGGGCGGGAAAGTGTGGGGGCCCCAATGCCACCTGATGCGTCTGAAAAAGGACGGACGGATTGTGGAGCGGGACAGCTGGGAGGAACCTGTGAAGGTAGTGCGCAGGGACGGAACGCCGCTGACTACAGATGGAATCACGCTGGACATGACCTACCTAAGGGCGGGCGGGACTTCCTACATGGCCTGGTCTTACCGCAGGGGGATAGGAACGCCGAAGGACACCGGCTCCATGCTCTACATCGCCAGGGTGGAGGAAGATGCGCCCTGGAGGCTGGCCGGGGAGCCGGTGCTTCTCTCCCGTCCCCTCTACGGATGGGAGAACGTGAGCGGGACCATCAATAACGAAGGCCCCCACGGATTCGTCAAGTCAGGGAAAGTCTATATGACCTACTCCGGCGGCGCCGCCAACAGCTATACCTACGTGCTGGGCCTTTTGACGGCTGACGAGGACGCGGATCTGACGGCTGTGGAATCATGGAGAAAGAGCATCGTCCCCGTGCTGTCCTTTTATTCTGTCAAGGGCGAGTACGGCCCTGGGCACAATTCCTTCTTTGTGGACGAGGATGGGAAGCTGATGATTGCATACCATGCGGAGACGGAATTGTCATCGACTTTGCGCTGCGATGGCATCCGGCGCGTACACTTCGATGTCGATGGGGAGCCGGTCTTCGATCTGTCGGCGGAGCGGGACCTGGATCCGGCTCTGTGCGAGGTGAGCGCGAAGATAGAGGTGGAATGACATCATAGCATCTATAAAAGGTAGAAAGCGCCGGGTGGGCAGCCATGCGGCGTTTTTTCGGGTTCGAGAAGATTCCGGCAGGATAAAGTCCATGAAGACGCTTGAAATACAGGTGCAGGGCATGTCATATTGAGGATGCCAAAAAGGCGACAGAGCATAAGGCATATAGAAATAAACTGCTCACAGAAATCTTTGGAGAAAGACAGGCTCCATGATATACCCTAGCCAATGTTGGATATTGCAGGAAAGGAAAGTGGAGTAAAATGAAAAAATGGACACAGGCTTGGCTTGATTATACACCCCGAAAAATCGGGGAGGAGGTACGGTTCCTGAATCAGGTCGCAGTAGACGGTTTTGACATCAAGAATGCCGTGATACATAATGCTCTGGCAGAATTACAAAATGGGGTTAAAGGCATGGCCGGAATCACAATGGATATTTCTGCTGTAAAAAGCGTTGAAAGCGGCATAGAAATAACGCGGGACACTGATATTGATGCGGAAGGATACTGCATTTGGGAAGCGGGAGGAATTCTGAATCTGAAAGCCTCCGATGCGAAGGGGGTGTTGTACGGCGTCTTTTGCATTCTGCGCCAGATAGCCATGGAAAAGGCTCTGCAGGGAATCCATATATCCTGTAGGCCAGACAATCCTCTGCGAATGTATAATCATTGGGACAATATGGACGGAAGCATCGAAAGGGGATATTCCGGCGCTTCTTTTTTCTTTCAGGACAATGAGGTGCTGGTAGACGACCGGACGAAGGATTACTGCCGTCTGGTTTCCAGTGTGGGAATCAACGGTGTCGTCATAAATAATGTAAATGTAGGGGGAGCTGCCACTTGGCTGATTACGGAAAAGTATTTGGAGCAGGTGAAAAAGATGGCTGATCTGTTTGCCGGATATGGCATTAAACTGTTCCTGAGCCTGAACTTTGCTTCCTCTATAGAGGTAGGCGGCTTAGATAATGCAGACCCATTTGACGATAGAGTAATACATTGGTGGAAAGATAAAATAGCAGAGATTTATGAAAAGATTCCTGATTTAGGCGGCTTTCTGGTGAAAGCGGATTCTGAGGGGAGACCGGGACCGTTTACCTATGGCAGGACCCAGGCGGACGGCGCGAATATGCTGGCGGATATCATCGAACCTTATGGAGGCATTATCATCTGGCGCTGCTTTGTATATAACTGCAGACAGGATTGGAGGGACTATAAAACAGACAGAGCTTGTGCGGCTTATGATAATTTTATTGGAATGGACGGAGATTATCATGACAATGTTATACTGCAAATTAAAAACGGCCCTATGGATTTTCAGATACGGGAACCGGTTTCTCCTCTTTTAGGCGGTTTGAAGAAGACAAATCAGATGATGGAAGTGCAAGTAGCCCAGGAATACACAGGACATCAGATTGATGTGTGTTATCTGATTCCCATGTTTAAAGAAATTCTGGAGTTCAGGACCTATTGCTTTGAGGGAAATGACAGGGTTGCCGATATTATCAGCGGAAAAGCGATGGGAAATCGCAGTACCGGGATTGCCGCAGTCTGCAACACCGGGGACGATTCTAACTGGACTGGGAGTGAATTGGCAGCAGCCAATTTTTATGGTTTTGGCAGACTGGCGTATCAGACCTCGCTGACCTCGGAAGAAATTGCAGAAGAATGGATTAGGCTTACATTATCTAATGAGGACGAGGTGGTGGACGCTGTCAAAAAAATCCTGCTCGGATCGAGAAAGACTTACGAAAAGTACACTTGTCCGCTGGGAATAGGCTGGATGGTCAATCCTATGGGCCATTACGGTCCCAGTGTGGATGGCTATGAGTATTCCCGCTGGGGGACTTATCACAGGGCAGACTGCAAAGGCCTGGGGATAGACCGGACGAAGAGTGGGACGGGGTATGCGCAGCAATATTATGAGCCCAATGCCTCTATGTATGAGAATAAGGATACCTGTCCGGAGGAATTGTTGCTTTTCTTTCACCACCTGCCGTACACATATCGGCTTAAGACAGGAAAAAGTATCATACAGCATATTTATGACACTCATTTTGAAGGCGTGGAGGAGGTAGAGGAAATGCTCAGCCTCTGGAATTCTCTTGCCGGAAGAATTGATAGGGAAGTGTTCCGAACTGTAGCAGAGCGGCTGGGGATGCAGTTGGATAACGCAAAGGAGTGGAGGGATCAGGTAAACACCTATTTCTACAGAAAATCCGGGATTCCGGATGAAAAGGGACGGAAAATCTATTGAAAAGAGGGGATGACATTGGATAATAATATGGGTTTGCCGGTGAAAGGAGTAACAGCACCAAAGAATCCTGAAATTCGGGGAAAAGGTTTTTATCTCATGCTGGATAAACAGATTGCTGGTTTTGTGCAGCCGGACGGAAAGGGGATACAATTCCTTTATCTGGATGGCCGGATAGAAAGTCATGCCAGAATCGTGGGAAACATCACGGATGAAAGAATACTTGGCCTTCTGAAGACTGCGAAGGGATTCCGCGAGTTGGTGGACAGCATTGGCGTAGTAGTGGAGATAACGGAGGGAGACAGCGAAGCTATAGATTTCGTGCTGCAGATGTATGGAAAGGGGGAGGCATATTCCGGTACAAAGATAAGGCAGTCCATCCCTACAGACGGAATGGAGAGAATCATCCGTCTGGCGGATTATGAATGGTCTGAAGCAGACGAGACGCCGGGACAGATACGTTTTGAGTTTCCACATGCCGGAGAACAGGCGATTGTATCCGTGAAGCTTTATCTGCGCGACGGTTTTGACGTGCCGGAAGACAGGGAAGACGAAAATGTGAACCTGGAATCTGCGGACTATGGAAAACTGCTTGCAAGATCACTCCTGCATATGGGAAATCCTGCCAGGCTCCAGAAAGCCATAGACAGAGCTAGACGGGGAGAAACAGTGACGATTGCTTTTATCGGTGGCTCCATCACGCAGGGGGCCGGGGCGATTCCTATCCATACGGAATGCTACGCTTATAAGACATTTCAAGGTTTCTGCAGGCTTGCGGGGAAAGGGACAGAGGAAAACGTACATTATATAAAGGCTGGCGTTGGGGGAACGCCCTCAGAGCTTGGCATGCTTCGCTATGAGAGGGATGTGCTCCGGGGAGGCAGTGTGGAGCCAGATATCGTAGTGGTAGAATTTGCGGTCAATGACGAAGGCGATGAGACCAAAGGGGAGTGCTATGATTCTCTGGTGAGGAAAATCCTATCTGCAGGGAACTCGCCTGCCGTCATCTTACTGTTTGCAGTGTTCTCAGACGATTGGAATCTTCAGGAGCGCTTGGAACCTGTGGGGATGGCTTATGATTTACCCATGGTAAGCATAAAAGATGCCGTAACGGAACAATTTTATGCAAGGCCGGATGCAGGGAGAGTATTCAGTAAGAGACAGTTTTTCTATGATTGTTTTCATCCCACCAGCCTGGGGCACAGCGTGATGGCGGACTGCATCCTCAATCTGTTTCGGGCAGCGGATACCATGCAGAGGATGGCAGATATGCTTCGGTTGGACGAAATAGAGCCTCCTTTGGGGGGAGAATTTGAAACCGTCAGAATGATTGACAGAGAATCGGCGGAAAAGGATATCCATATAGACTGCGGCAGCTTTTTCCATAGGGACGAGGAACTTCAGGCAGTGGAGATGGATTGTAATCTGTCTCCTGTGAAAGAGTTCCCGTACAACTGGATGCATAGGGCAGATGCGGGAAACGAAACGCCTTTTTCCATGGAAATCACCTGTAGCGCGCTGCTGCTTATTTATAAAGACTCCGGAAGCGGTGCGGTGGGTCGGGCAGAGGTGCTGGTGGATGGGGAAAAGGTATTCACGGCAGATCCCCATGTGAATGGATGGATTCATTGCAATGCCGCTATCTGTTTTCGGGGGTGGAAAAATAAGAGATATCATGTGGAAGTACGCATGGCTCCCGGAGATGAAGAGAAGGAATTCACAATCCTGGGATTTGGATATGTAGGATGATTACAGTGCAGTGGTAAAGTCTGAGCGGTATTCGCTGGGGGTACATTGTTTGGCCGACTTGAACAATCGATTGAAAGTGGAAATGCTGGGAAAGCCGGCTGCCGCTTTTAGTCTGCGGAAATTTAAGTAGTCATTGAAAGTCATATTGGTATATTGCTTGAACAGGGTGAGGGAAGCTCATCAGAGGCGGAAAGCACCGGAGCATCCGAAGCTGGAGACGATGAGACTGAAAGCGGAGAGGCAGATACCAGCGAGGTTTGAGGACGGCGCAATCGGTGTCATAGCCGCTACAGGCGATGCCATTATGAATTCTGGCCAAAATATCGATTATACGATTACCTGTAATGGATTGAATTTGTTTGATGATGATCTTACAACAGAATCGGCAGCGCATAATTATGCGGCAGTGGATCCGGAGCTGATTGTGATTCCCAGCAAAGTCGCGCTGAATGACGCCAGAATTCCCAAAGCGGTACAGGTGGGAGGAATCGTTTCGGAAAGCGGTATGGGAATCATCCATCTTCCGCTTTTATCCTGCATGACAGAAGCGCTCGCTCGTTATACATTTTGACTGGCGAATGTATGGATTATGAGTACAAATGACAAAATGTTTCAACAGGGATGTAATAATATATTACGTCCCTCATCATGCAATTTATGCTGCACACTTTTGTATATTCTACCTATGAGGATATATCAATTGAACCGTAGAATATGTCATGGCAGGAGAACATGACAGGGGCTATACTGATACTATCTTTGATAAAGAGGAGGAGGGAAACAATGGCTTATCTATTGAATTATACAAGAAAACCGATTAGTAAACAGCTTTATGACCCAAAACTTGCTTACAGCATGCACCTGGCGGTCAGCGAGGACGGCAGAGAATATTGCGCATTGAATCATAACAGCGGTATTTTATATGCAAAGGCAACCGAGAATGAGGATGGTTCGCTGAATCCGAAGAGCCTTAAGAATCCGTGGCTTTTTCCGGTAGCGGAAGGGCATTACGGGGTTGCGGCGATCCGGATAGAGGGGGACGGAGAGGATGATGAGGAGAGTAGAGGAAGGGTGCTCCTGTTTGAAACGGAAAATCTGACGGAATACAGGGAAATCGGGCTTTTGAAGCTTGGGACGGAATACATAGAGAGGGTGGCCTGCGATTATCTGCCTGAAAGTGATACGATACGAATTGTCTGGAAGGAACGGACAGGGGAATGCTTCATGTCCCAGATTGGAAATCTGGGAGAGGGGAAACTAATTCAGGCTCCGACAGGCAGTGAAGATATTTTTGAGGCAGATAATTATGCAGGGAGAGCGCTTGCAGAGCCAGGCATTGAGGGAGCAGTGCCGCAAAATGCCATCGAAATCACAGCGGAGATTGCCGGGGAGCTACGAAGGAATCTGTTGACGCCTGTCAATACAGGGCTGGAATTCTCGGAACGAATTACAGCGTCCAATCCGAAAGAATTGAATCAATATCGGGCGGTAGCGCTTTATAGCGATGGAAGCAGCGCGTCAAAGAAAGTCGACTGGGATTTGTCGAAGGTGGATTTCGGGAAGAAAGGAGTCTACGAAATTACCGGAAGGGTACATCAGGAGCATTACAAATTCCCGATCGCGCCCAATCGGGCGGATCCCTGTATCGGAAAATGGAACGGCAGGTACTATTTTATCGCAACCAATGATGCCGACAATAACCATACGCTTTACATCAGGGAAGCAGACAGCATTCCAGAGCTTCTGGAGGCTGAGGAGCATCTGCTCCTGGACTGCGATACCTATCCGGGAATCGGCGGACTGCTCTGGGCACCGGAATTTCATGAGATAAACGGCAGGCTTTACATTTTCCATGCGGCTACGCCGGGAGAGTTTTTTTATGAGGAAAGTCATGTAATGGAACTGAAAGAGGGTGGAAATCCTGTCTGTAAGGAGGATTGGTCTGCGCCCAGGCGCGTGGTTCGGAAGGACGGAAGCGATATCTGTGAGGCAGGGAAAGAAATCACATTGGATATGACTTGCTTTGAATGGGAGGGGATTTATTATGCAGTGTGGTCTCAAAGGCAGTTCCTTCCAAAGGATTTGGGAGCCTGGCTGTATATTGCAAGGCTGAATCCGGATGAACCCTGGAAGCTGCTTACCAATCCGGTGGTATTGTCTAAACCCGAATACGGATGGGCGAATAACCACACTTTTGTAGATGAGGGACCGTTCGCCCTGCCGGGGGAGGGGAAGCTTTTCCTGACCTTTTCCAGTGCGGCTGTGGACACATCTTATGTGATAGGGGTGCTTACCATAGAGAAAGGGAAGGATTTGCTGGATGCAGGCAATTGGAAAAAGAAGAATTATCCGATTTTGACTTCCCGGAGCGTAGAGGGAGAATTCGGCACTGGGCATAATGCATACGTGACGGATGAAGACGGTAATGTCTGGAATACTTATCATGCCAGGCCCGGCGTGGACGGTGTGCGGAGCAGCGGAATCAGAAGGGTGCATTTCAATGCACAGGGAGAGCCTGTCCTGGATATGACGGAGGAGCTAGATGTGAAAGAAGAGTATGGCAGTGTAAAGACGTTGCTGACAGTGATATGAGCTGGTCATGGTGAATTTGTGTTTCTGAACTGGCTGGGAGTCATGCCTGTGTTTTTCCGAAACTGACGGCAGAAATGTTCTATGTACAGATAACCGCATTGTTCGGCAATCTCCGATATGCCGTGGTCTGTATAAAGGAGAAGGTCTTTTGCCTTGCGGATTCGGCATGCAATCACGTCATCCATGCAGGATAATCCGAATTGTTGTTTGTAGAGAAGTTGTAGATGTCCCGGGCTTACATGAAGCTGCTCTGCCATTTTAGCCACAGTCCAGGTGAACTGCGGATTGTTCATAATCTGTCTGCGAAGCATCAGGAGATTATGGCTGTGGGGGGACTAAAATAGCAATAGTGCTATGATAACTGACAAAGCTGAAAAACAGGAGAGCAGAATGAATATATTGGACGATAATGATACTTCAACCGTAAAAAACACGACAGCCGGGTGCTTGCCCGGGGTATGCTGCGGCGGGAAAGGGTGACGCAGGGTGTCATGTGGCTAATCAGGCCAGTCCCACAGACTCCGTCCCACACCGGTGGAGGGTAAATGAATACCAAGGCATTCAGAAACCCGAAAGCAATAGCGTGTGGGATACAAAACCAAAAAGCGGACATAGGATTGATAAGACAGACCCCATCGGGCAGCTTTTCGGCATCATGTCAAAAGCTGCCCGATATTTAATTTTGCAGCATCAGCAGCAAATGCATAATGGACAAGCGGAACAAAATATATTGAGTTAGAAAAGGTATCCGGAAAGGATGAGCATACTTTGGAGATGGAAGCAATGAGACAAATTGACATCACAAAAGTGGAAAGGGCAGATTTAATCGACATCAGGGATGTGAAGACAAATAACAGCCAGAAGCAGGACGGAAAGGTGAAGGACTTTATCAGACAGGTAAAAAACCCCTATTGTTATAAATACGGAGACTACATAGTAAAAATAAATTTCGAAGATACAGAAGTGACGTTGACGGAGAGGCTGCGTGAAATGATACTGAAAGCGGCAGACGCGGTATGATTTTTCTCAATTCTCCATTGGACAAACGGAATTCCAAATGACAAAATAAAGTCGGGACATAAATCAATGTGGAGACCTGATTTTATGGTTATTTCAACACTGTAAAATTAGGAGGACATGTTGTGCGCAAAAAGAAAGCAAATCAAATTTTAAATAAATCTTACATGGCGGCTGTTTATCTTCGCCTGTCCAAAGAGGACGGGGATCTGTCCCAGAAGACGGACAAGACAGAGAGCAACAGCATCGCCAATCAGAAAGCGCTGATTCTTCACACCTTAGAATCCATGCCGGAAGTCACCCTTTTTGATATTTATATTGATGACGGTTATACAGGATTGAATTTTGAGCGCCCTGAGTTCAGGCGCATGTATGGCGACATCTGCAGCGGGAAAGTGAACATGGTCATTGTAAAGGACCTATCCAGGCTGGGACGTGACTATATTGATTCCGGACGTTATGTGCAGAAAGTATTTCCCTCTATGAAAGTGCGCTTTGTATCCGTTCTGGATCATTACGACAGTCTTACCGCTTCCCAGAGCGATGCCAACCTGCTGATTCCGGTCAAAAATTTCGTAAACGACAGCTACAGCCGTGACATATCAGGAAAGGTGCGCAGCCATCAGGACGTGATGCGGGAGAACGGTTTATATGTGGGCTCCTTTGTGGCATACGGTTATAAGAAGTCGAAAGAGAACAAGAACCGGATAGAGCCGGATGCGTACTCTGCCGGCATCGTAAAGAAGATATTTGCCTGGAAGCTCGGCGGCATGAGCGCTGAGCGGATTGCGCTGAAGCTGAATCAGCTGGGAGTCATGGCCCCATCGGAATATAAGAGATATCAGGGACTTAACTATAAGTCGGGATTCCAGACAAAGACGAAAGCCCAATGGTCTGCAAAGACTGTAATCCGGATTTTAAAGAACCGCATCTATATCGGCGTGATGGAACAGGGCAAACGGGAAAAGGTCAATTATAAGCTGGATAAGGTGGTTGAGAAGCCGGAGGAGGAATGGGCATCTGTCACAGGCGTCCATGAAGCAATCATTGACAGGACTGATTTTGAGAATGTTTCCCGATTGCTCAACATGGACATCATAAAGGCGCCGGAAGACGAAAACAGTTATCTCTTTTCCGGAATGCTGTTCTGCAGTGAATGCGGCCGCAGTATGGTGAGGCGGATAAACAGATATAAGAATGGCGACTATGTCTATTATATCTGCTCCACCTATAATAAAGGAAAAGGATGTACCAGACACGGCATAGAGGAAGCGGCCATAAAGGAGATTGTGTTGGATTCCATCAGGCGGCATATCGAACAGATTGCGGAGATGGAAGAAATCGTCCGGGAAGTCAGCCTTATGGAGGGAAAGAGCAGGGATGTCATAGCAAATGACCAGGAGATACTAAAAAAATATGAGGAAGCCAACCAATGCAGGAAGATGGAAGTCTCCCTGCACAAGGATTTTCTGGAGGGCGTTATCTCGAAAGAGGAATATCAGCAGTTTGCCGCAATCTATTCAGAACGGGCGGCAGAGGCAGAGCAGGCGGCCGACAAAATGAAAGCGGAGATGGAGGAAGTTCTGCAGAAAGGCTTGTTGACCAGCGAATGGCTGAAGCAGTTCATGCGTGACCGGAACATTGGGGAACTGAACAGAATTCTGTTGCTGCAGTTGGTGGACAAAATTGTGGTGCATGAGGGAAGGCGGATTGAGATTTTTTTCAAATATGAGGACGCATACAATGCGGCTGCCAGAATTGTCAGGGCTTTACCCCTGGAAGCGGTGGGAGGTGAGCGATAATGGCAAGGACAGCGGAGCGGTATCTGGATTTGCGGCCGGATAAAGAGAGAGGAGAAAAACTCTGCCGTGCCGGCAATTATTTACGCTTGTCAGTGGACAGCGATTATACCGGCAGCGATTCCCTGGAAAACCAGAGGAGACTGGCTAAGGAGTATACGGACAGGGCATCGGATATTCGGATTGTAAAAGAATATATCGATGACGGAAAAACAGGGACAAATTTTGAACGTCCTGCATTCGCAAGGATGATGGCAGATCTGAGACAGGGGGAGATCGACTGCATTATTGTCAAGGACCTGTCCCGTTTTGGCAGAGCCTACACCGAAGCCGGGAGTTATATCGAAAAGGTATTTCCATTTCTGGGAGTGCGCTTTATTTCCATAGTGGACAGATACGACAGCAGCGATCCGGAATGTGACAAGGAGCTTCTGCTGCTATCCCTGAAGAATCTGATGCACGAAATGTATGCAAAGGATATTTCCAAAAAGGTAGGAAGCATATACAAAATCAAGCAGGAAAAGAAAGTGTTCTACCGTTCGTCAACATTGCCATACGGATATAAAATGGATCAGGCGGGAAAGAACTACTGCATCGACGAACCGGCGGCTGAGATTGTGAGGGAAATCTTTGCCCAGTACCGGAAAGGGACGTCCAAATATGTTATCTGCCAGCAGCTTTTCGAGAGGCAGGTACTTACGCCTGCACAGTACAGGAAGACCGGCAGGGTTTTCCGGGGTGATGGGGATGAACTGAAAATATGGCATGCGTCTTCCCTGGAACGCATTTTAAAGAATCCCGTATATATCGGAAACGTGCTGCGGCATAAAACGGAGCAGAGCTTTTTTGAAGGGAAAAAGTCGTCGGCTGTGCCTGATGAGGAAAGAGTGCTGATTACGGAGAATCATCCGGCGTTAATCAGCGCGGAAGTATTTGAGGAGGTACAGGACAGGCTGGGCTGCATGCGGGAGGAATATGCGGGATACAGGAGCCGTTCGGATGTGATGAAAGAATCCAAAGTGTTTGAAGGGAATATTTTCCAGGGAAAGCTATTCTGCGGGAAATGCGGAGCCAACATGATACGCCGGGTGGGCTATCATCATGTGGACGGCCAGGAGGTGCGGCACAAGGAATATATGTGCGATACATATAACAGGCTGTCTGCGAAGTGCAGCCCGGGGAGGATTGAGGAGAAGGAATTGTGCGCCATCCTTTATGCTGCGATTAGAAAGCATCTGAGCCTGATAAAGGGGATGAAGAAACTGGTGGAAAGGGATGTCCGATATTCCTTTGAGGCCAGAATGCAGAAGCTGGAGGGCGAGAAGCAGAGAATCAGAAACTGCAAAGCGATTACAGAACAGGAATATCTGGAGAAATATGCCAGGTATACGGCAGGAACAAGTTCCCGGGAAACATTTCAGGAATTTCGGAGAGCCTATCTGGAAAAAATGGACTCCTACCAGGAGCAGTTGGAGGAATTGGATGCAGAGGGAAAGAAAGTCAAAAGGAACATTGCTTCTATTAAAAATATGTTCCTCACATGGTCGGCAGTGGATGGGGGGAGAAAACTCACGGAGGATATGGTGAACAGCTGCATTGAACGGATTGATGTATTTCCGGACAAGCGGTTAGAAGTGAAACTGCGATATCATGACTGCTTCGATTTGTTGGAGAAATGGGTGGAAGGGGAAAAGGAAGCATGATTATGGCATTGTATTTACGCCTGTCAAAGGAGGACGGAGACCTGGCAGACGAAAGCAACAGCATTACGAATCAGAGATATATCCTGCGCAGGTATTTGGAGGGAATGGCAGAGGCGGGGCAGTATCAGGTAAGAGAATACATCGATGACGGTTATAGTGGGAAAAACTTTGAACGTCCGGGAGTACAGCAGTTGCTGGAGGATGTCAAAAAAGGGCAGGTTGCGGGAATTCTGGTCAAGGATTTTTCACGGTTCGGCAGGAACCATATCGAAGTGGGCAATTTAATCGAAAAAATTTTTCCGCTTCTGGACGTGAGATTCATTGCCGTGAACAATCATTTCGACAGTATAGATTATTTGGGGACTACCCCGGATATGGATGTGGCTTTTCAAAATCTCATGTATGATTATTTCAGTGAGGAGAATTCCATAAAGATTCGGAATGATTTACTGCAGAGAAGGATGCGCGGGAAGTACATGGCCACCTTTGCGGCCTATGGGTATCAAAAAGCGGAGGAGGATCACAACAGGCTTATTGTGGATGAAGAGGCCGCAGAGACGGTGCGCCTGATTTTTCAGCTCTATGTGCGCAGCGGCGTAAAAGCGGATGTGGCCCGGTATCTAAATGAAAGGAACATCCCTACACCCCAGGAGTATGCAAAGAAGAAAGGGGTGGCGCAGCATTGGAAGTATGAGAATGGAAGAGGGGCATTCCAGGGGAAGAAGCTCTGGAGCGGTTCTATCATCGGTAGGATATTGCGGAATCCTATCTATGTGGGAAATACTGTGTTCCATAAAAAAGAAGTGACAGAGGTGGGAGCAAGGCGGACGAAATGCCTGCCGGAAAGCGAGTGGAAGACATGCGAGAGTACCCATGCGGCCATCGTATCGAAAGAATTGTTTGAACAGGTGCAGCGCATGGAAATGGAATTAAAGGAAAAAAAGAGGAGCAGGAGGGAAGGAGGTGTAAAACCAGAGGAGAGTGAGAGTGGTTCTAAAGATTCCGACAGGTATTGTGAGGGGGAAAAGAGGTTTAGAGGAGATGGAGACTCTCCTGTTAAAGGCCTTGTGAAATGCGGCGGATGCAGGCATAATATGCTTAGAAGAAACAGAAAGAACGCGGTTTATTATTGCAGACACTATTACGAAGCAAAAGCGCCGGAATGCTGTGGGGAGAATGTCAGAGAGGACAGCCTGCTTGAAATAGTGAGGGATGCAGTCAGGCGGCAGGCGGCATTGGCTTCGGATTTGAGAGGACTGTCGGAGCAGTATGCCGATATGGCCAGGCAGCGGAAAAGCCAGACAGAAAAGAAGCGAAAGCAAATTGAGGGTAAGCTCCAGAAGTGCAGGGAGGAAAGCTTTTCTTTGTATGAGAGGTATAAAAAGGAAGAGATCAGCGGAAAAGAGTTTCAGGCACTACGGGAGAAGAACCGAAAGCAGCAGGAAGCATTCCAGGGCCAGCTTGCACAGTGCGGGGAGGAAACGGATAATGAACCGGAGAGGAAGGGGATGCTTGCGCTGTTGGAGGGAAAGGAAGATTTGCCGGAGCTTACAGGGGAAATGGTGAGGGAGCTTGTCTCGGCTATCTATGTTTACGGGAAAGACAGGGTTGAGATTGTGTTTCGGTTTCAGGATGAAATGGGGAACTTCCATAAATAACAAAACAAAGTTGAGCGGGGGGAGGAAGAAATTTAATGTGAATTTTATTGTAAAGACAGATGCTTTTTGTATAATAGAATTTAGATAAAGAAACCGAGGTGATAAGGTGGTGGATGATACAAAACAGACGCATGAAGTCAACGTGCTTCGCAATGTTCAACCTACGGCAAAACGTACCGCAAAAAACAGTGTATTCCTTGACCTTTTCCAAAACAAGAGTTATCTGTTAAAGCTGTATAAAACGCTCCACCTAGAGGCAGAAAACCCGATACAATATCGCTGTCTAAAGAATTTTTTAACGGTGCGGATATTGATATTGAGATAAAAGCCAAAGTCAGCGATATCTTTTGATGAATTGAAAGAAATCGAAGCCCAGATTATGCAGTTGGCATAATAGGTACAATGGCTTAAGACAAAACAGCGTAAAGGCACATGGAGCAGTAAACTGTAACGTGCGCCTTTTTTGCTTAAAAGGATGGGAAATAGTTCGATAAAAAGGAACATTTTTTGAAAAAATTTGAAAAATCTTTCATCATGGGGTTGACACGAAAAGGGCTGAAGGCCATGGAGGAGCTGGCGAAGCTGGAGGCACAGCGGGGGAACCCGGAGTATCTGGAGACGGAATACGGAGAAGGGGGTGTCCGCGGAGGAAGGAGCTTAAAGGAATCCGGGGCAGGAGAAAGCTTCCGAAGGCAGGAGGGTGCGGGCCGGGGCGGTCCGGGAAAGGGCCGGGACAGGCGTGCCAGCAATGAGATGTGCATTTTCCTGATCCTCAATATCTCATCCCTACAGCTGATCCCCGTGAACATGATTGCCTACAGGGCCCAGTACGGCAGCGCCAACCCCACGGCGATTATCGCTCCGGCCATCGCGGCTACGCTGGTGAGCACCCTGGTGGCGATTGCGTACTGCAAAATCAAGGACAGGGGAGGGAGGACGGTATGAACGCATTGGCGCATCTTTCGGACATCATCATCCCTATCCTGATTTTCTTCATCGTGGGCTACGGCTTCGTCTCCGGGGTAAAGGTGTACGAGACCTTCCTGAAGGGCGCGAAGGAGGGGCTGAAGATTGTGGTGGACATCGTGCCCACCCTCATCGGCCTGCTGGTGGCGGTGGGGATGCTGCGGG
>OFHM01000522.1_pt1 | contig 32133 bp, 32 predicted proteins | sample 1521311 | NCBI WGS metagenome assembly OFHM01 (sample SAMEA3504083, study PRJEB24116) | mouse gut metagenome | biome: mouse gut; feature: mouse-associated habitat; material: faeces | place: Denmark | collected 2011 | reverse complement strand
ATTCTTCTACTACTGCTGGTACTACATTTTCTAAACTTGCATTTTCTGCCATTTCTATTGCAATAGCTAATGCTGTTTTATTTGTTTCAACTTGGCTTCCTTCTGTTGAAATAATTAATTCATTTGTTTCTGTATTTCTAGAGAACGGTTTAAAGAAATTCCAAATTTGTTCTGCCCAGCCTTCATAATGATTATGATCATAGTCAGCTACAGTAACATATTTAAAAACAGTTACATCAGCATCATTTTTAAAATCTGAAATAGTTTCTTGTATACCATGTTTTGTAGTGATTGTTTTAGTTTCACTGGCTAGTGCCTCTATATCAAATCCAACAAATGGATATTTTACAAAATTTAAATTACTAGAATCAACCTGCTTATCAATACCATTAATTCTTAAAGCGGGATTAATAACACGACTGACAATTTCCGGATCCATAAATGATTCCCCAGTATACTGAATATCTCCAGCACCAGAAAAATCAGTAGGACGAGTCATAAATATATCTTTTTCCCCAAGTCCATAGAAAATCGGTAATTGAACATTTCCAGAATAAGTAATTTCAGGGAAAGCTGCCATTGGTGCAACAGCTGCAAATAATTCTGGATATTCATTAACCATTTTTTCAGCTTCAACACCACCCATTGAAAATCCAGTACAATAAATTCTAGATTTATCTACAGGATATTTAGCACATACCTCTTCAATTAAAGCTTTTTGTGCACCAGCACCAGCATTGTTTCCAGGTGCAATAACAATAAATCGTTCTTTTCCTGCTAATTTAACCCATCCTTGGCTTTCTGCTTCAAATACTGGATGATCTCCAGAACCATGGAAAGTCACAACTAAAGGATATGTTTTAGTATTATCTTCTGCTAAAGCTTCCTCTGGAACCCATTCAAAATACCCCGATTGATCCATTACATAGTTAATTTCATTAAATATTAATTTTTCTTCTGAATATACAGCTCTATCCATCAAAGTAAATATTTCTTGAGATTGACGTCCCAATATAGCATCTATATACCAGATGCATTCTTCAATAACATTTCTAGTAGTTTTTCTTAATAAATTTACCCATGCATCTTTAATTAACTCTTTATTAAATCTTGTATCAGCCGATTCATTAATAATAACTTTTTTTACATCTAATGTAGAATTATAGAAACATTGGTTTTCACCTATCATTGTTTCCTCAGTTGCTTCATTAATTGATTTATAGAAATTAATAACATCATCATTTGCTCCCACCAAATATGCTGGTAAAGCCATTAAGTTTTCTGGATTATCAATTTCTCCACCAAATGTTGCAACACCAGCTATTCTATTTGCATTTTGAGATAAGACATTATGAATAAATGTTGCTCCATTTCCTTCTCCAATTGCATAAACTAAATTAGTATATGTAAAATATCCTAATTCTTCAATCGCACTACTTTTTGTGATTTTTGCAATAATATTCCAATATGCAGTTACATCCTCTTCACTCCAGCTGTCACCATTTTCAGGTGATAACAAAAATACTCCTCCTCTTGCTGTATCTGCAATTTCTTTTAGTCCCATATCAACTAATGCAACATACGCATCATCCTGGTTTTGATATCCATGATTGCTATACACAAAAATAACAGGTGTCATCATAGGGGCAGGATTATTGATGACAGGTGCAGTATACGAATATACATCTGCTTTTACTCCATCAATATTCACTTGCTGAAATATCCCTGAATCTTCAGTTACCTCTGCCTTCTTAGCAAATACAGATGGCGCTGTAACTGCAAAATAACTAGTGAGTATTGTTACAACAATTAAAAATGTAAAAATTAATTTCACTTTTTTCATAAAAATTAGTTCCTTTCTTATGCACCTAATATACATTTAAAATCAAAACTTTTTATCTCACAGTAAATCAAAGTATAGCTAACAAAACAATATATTAACCACTCTATACTAGACAACTACAACGAATTAAATCATTTATAATAAAATTTCTAAGATTATTTCAGATTTATGACGGTTTCAGTTATTATCACATAAAAATGTTATAAACACCAATAATACCAAGATATGTTCATATAAATTCCCGATAATTATATAACAGCTTATAAAGATCCATTATCTTTACCAATTTAACCTTTTTAAATCAATTCCACTAAAAACTTAAAAATATGCAGTATCTATTACTATCTTGATTGTATTTTACTTGCCTAGTAATTTTCCTGTTAAAAAGTAGACTTCTTCTATTCAAAGTATAGCACTTACAAATAGTACTTTTCAATATAAAAAGAATTTATTATATTTTTAATATTAAAATTATTTATATGATGTTATTTTTCACAAATATTATTTCATATATTTTTTATACTTATATAAGAATACACAATTTAATATAAATAAACTAACGAAAAAGACTAGTCAACGACTAGTCTTTGCATTAAGTTTCAATTAATTATTTAGATAATTCAGCGAAATATTTGATTGTTCTAACCATGTTAGAAGTATATGAATTTTCGTTATCATACCAAGCAACTGTTTGAACTTCAGTAGTTCCGTTATCTAATGGTTTAACCATTGTTTGAGTTGCATCAAATAATGATCCATAAGTAATTCCGATAATATCAGAAGATACTAATTGTTCTTCAGTGTATCCAAATGAAGGAGTTGCTGCTGCTTTCATAGCTGCATTTACTTCATCAACTGTAACTTCACCTTCAACAACAGAAGTTAAAATTGTAGTTGATCCAGTTGGAACAGGTACACGTTGAGCTGAACCAATTAATTTTCCATTTAATTCAGGGATTACTAATCCGATAGCTTTAGCTGCACCAGTTGAGTTAGGTACAATATTTACTGCAGCTGCACGAGCTCTTCTTAAATCACCTTTTCTATGAGGTCCATCTAATACCATTTGGTCACCAGTATAAGCATGAACTGTTAACATGATACCAGATTTAATTGGAGCTAAATTATTTAAAGCATTAGCCATAGGTGCTAAACAGTTAGTTGTACAAGATGCTGCAGAGATAATAGTATCATCAGCAGTTAAGATGTTTTCATTTACACCAAATACAACTGTTGGTAAGTCATTTCCTGCAGGAGCAGAGATAACAACTTTTTTAGCCCCAGCATCAATATGTGCTTGAGATTTAGCCTTAGATACATAGAAACCAGTACATTCTAATACTACATCTACACCGATTTCTCCCCAAGGTAATTTAGAAGCGTCTGCTTCACTATAAATTTTAATTTCTTTTCCATCAACAGTGATAGAATCTTCACCAGCTACAACTTTATCAGCTAATGCATATCTACCTTGTGCTGAATCATATTTTAATAAATGCGCTAACATTTTTGGATCAGTTAAATCGTTGATTGCTACAACTTCATATCCTTCAGCACCAAACATTTGTCTGAATGCAAGACGTCCAATGCGTCCAAATCCATTAATTGCTACTTTTACTGCCATTCTTTTTATTCCTCCTTGAATGTTCTTTATGAACATATTATATTCCAGAAAGCTAAGAAAAGCAACTAATGTAATGGGTTTCATTAAAAAATATTTAAAAAATAAAACTAAATTTCCTTATATCTACATACATATCTTTTATATTACTTTTTTTGCACCTTATCATAAACTCAATTTAACTAAATAAAAGAGAAAATGAATAATTATTATTTAAATCACTATACTTAAATATGGAGGTAAGATAATGCATTTAGTTCCTACAGTAATTGAAAAAACAAACCAGCGTGAATATGCATATGACATTTACTCACGACTTTTAGAAGATCGAATTATTTTATTAACAGGTACCATTGATGATAAAATGGCAAGCAGTATCGTTGCTCAGCTTCTATATTTAGAGTCTATTGATAGTAATGCTGACATTTTCATGTATATAAATTCGCCAGGAGGTAGTATTAATGCTGGAATGGCCATTTATGATACCATGAATTTTATTAAATGCGATGTTTCCACTATTGTAATAGGAATGGCTGCAAGCATGGCTGCTTTTTTACTTAGTGCTGGAGCAAAAGGAAAGCGCTGTAGTCTACCAAATAGTGAAATTATGATCCATCAACCATTAGGTGCTTTTGAAGGCCAAGCAAGTGATATAGAAATCAGTGCTAAACGTATTTTAAAACAAAAAGAAAAATTAAATAAACTTTTAAGTCAAAATACAAATCAGCCACTAAATAAAATAGTTGTTGATACAGATCGTGATCATTTTTTAGAACCCGATGAAGCATTAAATTATGGCTTAATTGATGAAATAATATAAAAGACACCAAATATAATTGATGTCTTTTATATTACTTTAGTATTTTTATATTGATAAGCTATCAAGCATGATAACCAGAACATTCCTCCTGGCAACCAAAAAACCACAAAATGATACCACTTTAATTTAATTCCCTTAAATCTATTTAGCATACCATATTTCCCTTCTCTAACTTACCTTATAATAAATCATCTAAAAAATTTGTCAATGCATTCTATGAATTATTTAATTTTTTATTCATAAAAACAACTTCATCTTTTATTGAAAAACCATTTTTTTGATAAAAATTAACACTATAAAAATTTTTCCCTGTTAATAACGTAAAGTTATCAACTTCATCTAACTCTTTTTCTAATAAAATCATCATTTTATGTCCAATCCCCATTCTTTGATACTCAGGATCCACATAAAAATCTTCAATCATCAAATCTACACTTTTAATATATGTTACTATTTTTCCACATATTACTCCAGCTATTTTATTATCAATCAAATAAACATAACATCTTGTATGTTTACCATCATCTAACTGTTCTACTCTTTGAAGTGCTCGATGATAATCCCATTCTTCATTCCAAGGGGGATTTTTAAATGCTTTAATTAATAATCTAGCAATTGTTTCATAATCACTTTTTGTTACTTTTCTAATCATTTTATACTCCACACTTATAAAAAAGCAAAACTAAATGTCTTGCTTAATTATAATCATCTTCAATTGTTGAATCAACATCTTCTTCTAATTCCTCAGAAGCTTCTTCTTCATCATCCGCATAAATATCATTCATATCAATATGAACATCACTAAATTTATGACGACTTCTCAAATCCCAATTATTTTCACCAACTGTTATAAAACGTCCATCTAATGTAATATTAGTATAAAATAATGATTCTTTATCATCTTTTTGCACATCATCAAATTTCTTCATTTGACAAACTTCTTCCCATAATTTATAAAAATTAACAGCTGATTTCTTTTTAGACATCAACTCATATGCCACATCAACCATAGACATATTATAATACTTATTCATACTATCCATTTCCATACTCCTCCTACATTTTTTCTGGGGCACTTACCCCAATTAAACTTAAAGCATTAGCCATAGTAATTCTTGCAGCTTCAACTAAAGCTAATCTTTGCCCACTTAATTCTAAATTATTTTCATCAATAACATAACATTCATTATAAAAACTATGAAATAATTGTGCTAATCTTTGTACATAGTTAGCAATTTTATGCGGAGCCCGATTAACTGCTCCATCAATTATTGTAGCTCTAAATTCATTAATATGTTTAACTAATTCAATTTCTTTATTATTAATTAATAAATCATAGTTTTGACTATATGTTACATTTGCTTTAGCAGCTTGTGCTTTAATTGAGCACATTCTTGCATGGGCATACTGAGCATAATAAACTGGATTTTCATTTGATTTAGATTTCGCTAAACCAATATCAAAGTCAAATGGTGTATTAGCCGCTTTAGATACAAAAAAGTAACGTGTTGCATCAACCCCAATTTCTTCAATTAAATCTTTGATTGTCACAGCATTTCCTGTTCTCTTTGACATTTTTACTGGTTCTCCATCATTCATCATTCTAACCATTTGAATAATGTCAATATTTAATTGATCAGCATTGTATCCTAATGCTTGAATCGCAGCTTTCATTCGATTAATATAACCATGATGATCAGCCCCTAATAAATCAACTAGATATTCATAACCACGATCTAGTTTATTTAAATGATAAGCAATATCAGGTGTTAAATAAGTATATGAACCATCTCCCTTAATTAAAACCCGATCTTTATCATCACCAAATTCAGTTGACTTAAACCATAAAGCTCCATCTTCTTCATAAGTATAACCAGCTTGTTTAAGTTTTTCAATTGTCGGAATGACTCTATTTTCTTCATATAAAGAAGTCTCAGAAAACCATATATCAAATGAAACTCTAAATTCATTTAATATATCTTTTATTTTTTGTAATTCATATTCAGTTCCTTTAGCTCTAAAAAACGCAATTGCCTCTTTTTTGGATAAATTTAAATATTTATCCCCATCAGTTTCTTTAATCTTATTTGCAATATCAATTATATCTTTACCATGATATCCATCTTCAGGCATTACTGCTTCTTGATCAAACGCCTGCATATAGCGTGCATATAATGATAATGCTAAATTATGAATTTGATTTCCTGCATCATTTATATAATATTCCCTTGTCACATCATAACCTGCAGCATCCATGATTCTACAAATACTATCACCTACTGCAGCCCCTTTTGCATGTCCTAAATGAAGATCTCCTGTTGGATTTGCAGAAACAAATTCAACATTATATTTAATACCATTACCATATTTTGTTTTCCCATAGTTTTCTTTTTCTTCTAAAACTTCTTTAATGATTGAAGTCATTGCATCTTTAGCTAAAAATAAATTAATAAATCCTGGTCCTGCAATTTCTACTTTTTCAATATTGGCAGCTTCTTTATTTAATGACTCAACTATTGTATTAGCTATTTCACGAGGATTTCTTTTTAATAACTTTGTCAACTGCATTGCTAAATTAGTTGAATAATCACCATGTGACTTATCCTTAGGTATTTCAATTGTGATATTTTCTTGATCATATTCTTCAACAAATCCACATGTAATAATCGCTTCTTTTAACACACTTTTTAAAGTTGTTTCTATCTTATTAATTGCCATTATTATCCTCCTTACGTTTTTACCACATATCTTAATTAAATTACCATTAAACCCTTATTAAGTCAATGTTTTTAAAGTAATTTATCCAAATAGTTCATATCTTAAAATACGACAATTTAAGTTTCTTTATCATCTAACTTCCTTGATTACAACAATGGAGCAAATAACCTAAGAATTCCTTCTAACCAGCCCCTAAATTTTCCCCTTCTTACAGTATCCTCTGTTATCTCTTTACTTAAAGCAATCGTCCTTAAAAAATCTTGTTTAATATCTCTAATTGCAGGTACATCATACATATATACCCCACATTCAAAATGTAAATATAAACTACGATAATCCATATTTATCGTTCCTACTGTTGCAACTTTATCATCACTTACAAAGTTTTTAGCATGAATAAATCCTGGAGTATATTCATAGATTTTTACCCCACCCTTTACTAAAGGTTCATAATAAGAACGCGTTACCTTAAATACAATCTTTTTATCAGGTATTCCTGGGGTCACAATTCTTACATCTACTCCACGTTGAACTGCCAAACAAAGAGCATTTTTTAATTCATCATTGATAATTAAATATGGTGTATCAATATATATATATTTTTGAGCCTGGTTTATCATATTCAAATAAACATTCTTACCAACTGGTTTATTATCAAGAGGTGAATCTCCATAAGGTAGTATAAAGCCTGTTGACTTTAAGACATGCATTGGATAATGACGAGGATGATACTTATCATAATCTTCATATGTTTTTAAAGAAGCATTCCATGTTGTCAAAAACATTAATGTTAAATTCCAGACTGCTTCTCCTTGTATCATTACACCAGTATCTTTCCAATGACCATACTTAACTTTAGCGTTAATATATTCATCAGCCAAATTAAATCCTCCACTAAAACCAACATTCCCATCAATAACAGTTATTTTCCGATGATCACGTGTATTCATTACCGCTGAAAGAAAAGGAACAAAATGATTAAATGCAATACATTTAATTCCGTAATTTTCTAGTTCTCGATAATATCTAAAAGGAAGCATTGTTAATGAACCTACATCATCATACATAAAACGTACCTCAACGCCTTCTTTAACTTTTTGTTTCAAGATATTTAAAACAGCATCAAACATTTTCCCTTCTTCAACAATAAAGTATTCCATAAAAATAAAGTGCTTAGCTTTTGCTAGTTCCACTAATAAATCTGGATAAGCATCATCACCTAATGAATAATATTTAATCTTACTATTATTATAAACAGGAAACTTTTCATTTACTAAATAATTAATTTGTCCTTTTATAATTGGATCAGATATTTCATCTATTATATTATTAGGATATATATAAGGGCTAACCGCTTCATTTTGCTTATCAAAGGCAGTCTGTAATCCTTTAGCTGGTTTCTTATTACCAAAAACAACATATAATAAACCACCAAAAACTGGAAAAGACAATATTGGAATCAACCAAATAATCTTATACCCAGGATCATCATCATCATTATTTATTATATATAAAGTAACAAACATACTTAAAGCAATAAATAACCAGCGTAAAGTACTTGAATCAATGAAAAGAAAATGCATAAATGATGCAATCCAAATCATTTGAATAACAATTAAAATAATTGATACAACTATTCGATTAGATAAAAACTTTAATAACTTCATTTCAATTCTCCAATATCATATAAGAAAGCATCATATATACCTGGCTAATCAAATTAAGACCATCATATAATTCATACTTTATTTTAATAGTATTGCCAATTTCATAATATATAAGTCGTGTCCTTAATGAGATTTCACCATAATCAGTTTGATATTGATTTAAAACATCGCTTCCTGAAATCAACCGTAAAATACTATTTCCATTATATAAAATAATTTCATTTGCTTTAATTTCAATTCTAATTAATTTATCGGTCATAAAACTAATTATTTTATGATTCCCACTTTCTTCTAAATAACCTTTTTCATCAAACTTAATTACCTCTTGATGATCTTCATATTTAAAAATATTACGATATTTAACTTTAATTACTTTTTTCATTATATCACCGTGCATATTATAACACAAATCCGTCAAGAATACTTTTGGTGAGATAATGAAAAAATTAATAAAAATATTTATAACTATTTTAGCTAGTTTAGCTGGTATACTTTTGTCATTCTACATTATTGCTTACTCTATGGGAGCACCAGATTTAAATAAAAATCGATATTTAAAACTATATGATGATAACCAGGAAATATATTATCAGTCAATCAATGATTATACAGGTCATTATGTAACATTAGATAATGTTAGTAAATATTTTATAGATAGTATTGTTGCTATTGAAGATCAGCGTTTTTATGAGCATCGTGGATTTGATCCAATTGGAATTATGCGTGCTATAAAAGTAAACTTAACCAATCAAAAAAAATCACAAGGGGCAAGTACAATTACTCAACAATATGCTCGTTTATTATATTTAACTAATGAAAAATCGTGGTCTAGAAAATTTAAAGAAGCATTTCTAACAATGCAATTAGAAACACATCTTAACAAGGATGATATCTTAGAAGGTTATATTAATAACGTCTATTTTGGCCATGGGATATATGGAATTGAAAATGCAGCACAATACTTTTATGGTAAAAGTGCTAAAGAACTAGATTTGAATGAAAGCAGTATGTTAGCAGGTGTTGTTAATGGACCAACATACTTTTCTCCTCTTAATGATCAAAAGGCAGCTCGTAAAAGGCAAACTATTGTCTTAAATGCTCTAATTGATTGTAATAAAATTAATAATCAGCAAAAACAACAGGTATTAAAAAGTGATCTTAATTTAGCAACAGAACATAAAATTAATGATAATCTAGCTAATAATTTTTATAAAGATACTGTCATAGATGAATTAGAAGAATTAGGATATTATAACAATACTTACTTAAATCAAGGATTAAATGTTTATACTACCTTTAATCAAGGATATCAAAAAGTACTTGAAAAAAGTGCTAAAGATTATACAAAAGATAGTGAGGTAGAAACATCTAGTATTGTCGTAGAACCTTATACAAGTAAAATACTTGCCTTGATTGGTGGTAAAGACTATACTATTTCACAATTTAATCGTGCTACTAAATCAAATCGCCAAATCGGCAGTACTGTTAAACCCTTGTTATACTACCTTGCATTAGAAAATGGTTTTACTCCATCTACTACCTTTTTAGATGAACCAACAACTTTTAAACTAGAAGATAACACTACTTATAGTCCAAGTAATTACAATAATAAATATGCTTATAAAGATATTACTTTAGCACAAGCAATTGCAGTATCTGATAATATTTTTGCAGTTAAAACTCATTTATTTTTAGGCACAGATAATCTTGCTTCATTAATTAAAAAGTTTGATATTAAAAATGTTAAATCAAATGCCTCATTAGCTCTAGGTACAGTTAACACCAATATCTATAATTTAGCTAATATGTATAATACTTTAGCTAGTGAAGGTATATATAACCATGTATATACAATTGAAAAGATCACTAATAATGAAGGCGATATTTTATATCAGCACAAAGCTAAAGATAAACAAATGTTAAATCAAGATACTTGTTTAGAACTATCACAACTTTTAACAGCAACTTTTGATAGTACATATAGTACCTACCTTCAAGCAACGATGGCTGCATATCAATTAGATAACATTAATGCCTGTAAAACAGGAAGTACAGATTTTGATAATCTTGCTGTTGCTTATAATCCTAATATTTTAGTAGCTAGCTGGGTAGGTTATGATGATAATCGAAAAATGAAAAGTACTAATGATAAGACAGTTGCTAAAAAAACAGTCGTTGATGTTTTAAACTATACCAATGAAAATAAGGATGTTACTTGGTATCAGCCTACTAAAAACATTCAAGCAATTGCAATTAATCCCCTTACAGGGGACTTTGATGAAAATGGAATAATTTATTGGTTTAAGAAAGAATAATCCGGAATTACTATAATTCCGGATAAAATATTTTATGATCAATTTTATTTTTAGTAGAATTAGTTATTGCCCCAACAATCTCTGACACTTCAGGTAAAACCTTTAATTCTCGGTTTACCAATATTTCTATCTCACCTATTTCACTTCCATTATTATAATACAAATAAGGAATCTGACTTTGATCATCACTAACTACATAATAGCGTGGATTAAACCCCTTTTGACAATAAAAATCCATTAATTTTAGCTTTTCTTCATTACTTCTTAAGTCATGATACAAAAATAATTTACGATTTAAAAAACGATTACATAAATCAGCTAAAATTTTATCTTTTCCTTCACTTTGTATTCTAAAATAATATAACACTATATTTTCATCTAACTTAGTATATGCAACTTCATCTACTCTATCTTCTAAAAAAGGCATTAAATAACGAATATCCCCAAACTCATATCCTTTAATATAAAGATCCTTCACTCTTCTAAAAATACTAATTAATAACTGTTCATAACTTCTTGATGTGGGATGATAATATACTTGCCAATACATATGATACCGAGCTAAAATATAATTTTCTATTGCTTGAACACCAGAATATTTATACACTATCTTATTATTTACCACTTTCATCACTCTTAAAATCCGATATAAATCAAAATGACCATAAGTTGTTCCTGTAAAATATGAATCCCTTAATAAATAATCCATTCTATCAGCATCTAATTGACTTGATATCATTTGAATTAATATTTTATTAGGATGCTTTTTTTCAATAATACTACTTACTTTTTTAGAAAATCCAGGATCAAAATTCTCTAATATATGATTAACTTCACTATCTCCATTAATGATCTTAATTGTAAAATCTTCATGGTTTAAGCCAAATACTCTTTCAAAACAATGTGAAAATGGACCATGACCAATATCATGTAATAAAGCTGCACACATAACTGTCAGTTTATCATAATCATTAATATATTCACCGATATCACTATTAAAAATCATTTTTCGTACAATAAAATAAACCCCTAGTGAATGACAAAATCTTGAATGTTCTGCACTCTGATAAACTTGATGAGTCCCACCTAACTGCTTGATCCTTCTTAAACGCTGCATCTCTTTTGAATTAATTAATTCTAATATAACTGGTTGATCAACATGAATATAGTTATGTATGGCATCCCTAAATACTTTACTATCTTTTAATTTAGTATATTGTAACTTATACGCTTGTGGATTCATTTTCTCACCCCTAGATATTTTATTTTGTATTTTAATTATAATATATATTAAAAGTTTATACCATAATCTCTTTAGGTAAAATAATAGATTTATATTAAATCCTAATTCATAAAGGAAATAATATTACTATTATTCTTAGGTCTAGTTTACTACTTTTTAAACTTTGTAATATAACATATACAAAAAGAAAAGGCCTTTTAGCCTTTATCCTCTGATTTATTTTTTTTCTCATAGTAATTTCTTACTAACATCTGTGTTTTTCTAATATGATGTTGAATCTTTTCTTTAGCTAGTTCTTTATCACGAGCTAAAATCGCTTCATATATTTCACGATGCTCCTTAGCTGCTGATACTAACCGATCTGGTTGACGAATTGAATGCCTAGAAGTTACATGAATATAATAATTTATATCTGTTAGCAATTGTTCAAAATATTTTGATTGTGTACAACGATAAATTGCTTCATGAAAAGCTATATTAACTTCATTAAACCTCTCCTGATCTCCTTTTACAGCATAAAATTCCATTAAATCATATACTTCTTTAATCTTTTTTAATTCTTCATCATTTATTCTCTCTATCGCAAATTGAATCGCTAATCCTTCTAATGCATAACGAATTTCAAGCATATCATCAATATCACGATGTGAAAATCCTAAAACATAAACACCTTTATTAGGAATACTTTTTACTAAACCTTCTAATTCTAATTGCTTTAAAGCTTCACGAATCGGTGTTCTAGAAATATTTAACTCTTTAGATAAAGCAACTTCATTAAGTTTTTGACCTTGTGTGTATTCCTCATTTAAAATTTTATCACGAAGTACAGTAAAAATTTTATTTCCTAATGACCCATGTCCTGTGTTTTCTAATAAGTTCTTTGTCATAATTTACCCTAACCTTCTAATGATTGCAGCTGTAAATTCCTCAGTAGAAGCATTTCCACCAATATCTGGAGTGATTGTAACACCTTCTTCTACTACAGCAGCTAATGCAGCTTTCAATCTATTTGCATCATCTAATTTCCCTAGTGCCTCTAACATTAATATAAAAGCTAATAATAATGCACTTGGATTAGCAATACCTTTACCAGCAATATCTGGTGCGCTGCCATGAACAGCTTCATAAATTCGATATTCATCACCAATATTTCCACTAGGTGCAAATCCTAAACCCCCAACTAAACCTGCACATAAATCAGAAACAATATCACCATATAAATTTGGAGCTACTAATACATCAAAAGTTTCTGGGCGTATTACCAATTGCATACACATATTATCAACAATAACTTCTTGTGGTTCGATTTCTGGATATTCTTTAGCAACCTCTCTAAAAGCCTCTAAAAATAAACCATCTGTATATTTCATAATATTTGCTTTATGAACAGCAGTAACTTTTTTACGACCATTATTTTTAGCATAATCAAAAGCATAACGACAAATCTTTTCACTTGCCTCACGAGTAATCAATTTGATTCCATTTGCCATATTTGGATTAATCATATATTCAATCCCTTTATACAAATCTTCTGTATTTTCACGAATCATAACTAAATCAATATCTTCATAACGGGAATTAATTCCTTTAAAAGATTTGATTGGACGAACATTTGCATAAGTTGCAAATTGCTGACGCAATGCTACATTAACACTTCTAAATCCTGTTCCTATTGGTGTAGCTGTAGGTCCTTTTAATGCCCATTTATACTCTTTAATTGCATCTACTAAACCAGGCTCAAAAACCTCTTTTGTCTTTGCTGCATATTCAGCACCTGCTTGATATTCTACCCACTCAATATCAAGATTCATCGCTTTAGTAATATCAACCACACTTTTAGATATTTCTTTACCTATTCCATCACCTGGAATCAATACAGCCTTCATTAAAATTCCCCTCCTAGTTCTTTAATTGCATTTAATAAACCACCATAATTGATCATAACCTTTTCACGAGGTGATAATGTTAATGATGCCTCAATTGATTCATTAGTAGTCTCATTAATCACTTTTACCTTGCCATTATGATCAACAACTTCTTTAATATTTACAATTTTATAATTATCTTGATCATTAAAGAAATCTTGATCCTTTGCCTCAATAACTAATGGTAATATACCATTATTAATTAAATTTGAACGATGAATTCTTGCAAAAGATACAGCAAAAATTGCTTTAATTTTTAAATAATTTGGCACTAATGCAGCATGTTCCCTCGAACTTCCTTGACCATAATTATCTCCCCCAACAATAAAACCACCATCATTAGCAATTGCTCGATCATAAAATTCTGGATCAACTTTACTAAATGAGAATTTAGCTAAATGCGGAACATTTGAACGATATGGTAATAATTTGCTATCTGAAGGAACAATATGATCAGTTGAAATATTATCTCCAACTTTTAAAACCACTTTACCACTAATCTCATCGCTAATCTTATCACCACGAGGAACTGGTTTAATATTTGGACCCATATATACTTCATTATTTTCATCATATTCATCAATAAAGAAATTTCTATTTTTAACAAATGGTGTATTAGGTACTTCATCTAAATACATATCATCCTCAAATTCTTCTGACATATATCCTTTAATCGCACTTAAAGCTGCGATTTCAGGTGATACTAAATACACACTAGCGTCATTAGTTCCTGAACGTCCTTTAAAATTACGGTTGATCGTTCTTAAAGATACTCCTTTAGAAAGTGGTGCCTGTCCCATTCCAATACATGGTCCACAACCACATTCAAGAATTCTAGCTCCTGCCTGAACCATGTCAGCTAATGCTCCATTTTGTGAAAGCATTGCTAGAATTGAACTTGATCCTGGCGCAATTACTAAAGAAACATGATTAGCAACTTTACGCCCTTTTAAAATCTTGGCAGCTTTCATCATATCAGCAAATGATGAATTAGTACAACTTCCAATTACTACCTGATTTACTTTCATTCCTTCAAGTTCTTTTACAGGTACTACTGCATCTGGACTATGAGGTTTAGCTGTCATTGGTACTAGTTCACTTAAATCAACATCTAGCTCCTGATCATATGCAGCATCTTCATCTGCTTTCATTTCAATATAATCTTCCTCACGTCCCTGTTGTACTAAGTATTCTTTTGTTCTTTCATCAGTTGGAAAAACTGATGTAGTAGCTCCAAGCTCAGCTCCCATGTTACAAATCGTTGCACGATCAGTAAGTGATAATGAAGCAATTCCTTCTCCTGTATATTCAATAATTTTATTAACGCCACCTTTAACAGTTAATTGCTGTAAAATATATAAAATAATATCTTTAGCACTTACCCATGGTGCTTTTTTACCAGTTAAATTAACTTTAACTACACTAGGGCACTGTAAATAATATTTACCAGTTGCCATTGCTACAGCGACATCTAGTCCCCCTGCCCCAATAGCAATCATTCCCATCGCACCACAAGTAGGTGTATGAGAATCAGAACCAACCAAAGTTTTCCCTGGTTTTGAAAAGTTTTCTAATTGTAATTGATGGCAAACACCATTTCCTGGTTTTGAAAAAACAATTCCATGTTTTTTCGCCACACTGCGAATAAATTCGTGATCATCCATATTTTCAAATCCTGTTTGTAACATATTATGATCTATATATGCTACTGCTTTTTCAACTGCAACATGTTTGATATTCATTGCCTCTAATTGAAGATATGCCATAGTTCCTGTAGAATCTTGTGTCAATGTTTGATCAATTTGAATTCCAATTTGTTGACCAGGAATAAGTTCTCCATCTTTAAGTTTACTGCTTAAAATTTTATATGCTAAATTCATACCCATTGCGGTATACCCCCATCTTCTTATATTGCATACAATTATACAAAAAAACAATCCTTATTACAACCCTTTGATTGAAATTTCACATAAAATGTTCTAAAAATGAAACATTATTATTACAACTATTAAATTTACATATTAATAACTCTAAAAATATGTTAAAATACATGCGGTGATAAAAATGTTAATTGAATGTTCAAATATAACAAAATCTTTTCAAGGAATTCCCCTGTTAAAAGATATAACTTTTAAAATTGATGATCATGATAAAGTCGCAATTATTGGTGTCAATGGAGCTGGAAAAACTACAATACTCAAAATTATTTCTGGTGAAGAAGAATATGATAATGGTAATCTTTTTTGTAATAAAGAATTATCTTTGGGGTATTTAAAACAACAGCATGATCTGAAAATGGATAAAACTGTATATGAAATTGGTTTAGATGTATTTGCACCATTAATGGTTATAGAAAATAGACTACATGAATTAGAAGCTTTAATGTCATATGATCATAGTGAAAAAATATTAAATGAATATGACAGGTTATCACATGAATTTCAAGAATGTGATGGTTATAGTTATCCAAGTAAATTAACTGGTGTCTTAAAAGGCTTAGGATTTAGTAAGGAAGAGCTAAACTATAAAGTATCTATGTTGTCTGGTGGACAGAAAACAAGATTAGCACTAGCTAAAATGCTATTACAGGAACCAAAATTATTGTTACTTGATGAACCTACTAATCACCTTGATAGTATGGCAATTAATTTTTTAGAGGGATATTTAAAAAACTATCCCCATGCAGTTATAATTGTTAGCCATGATCGTTATTTTATTGATCAGGTTTCAAATAAAATAGTTGAAATTGAAAATGGGAAATCTAAAACATATAAATGTAAATATGATGAATATTCTCTTTTAAAAAAGAAACAACGAGCAGTTGACTTAAAGCATTATTTAAATCAACAAAAGGAGATTAAAAGAATTCAAGAAAGTATTGATACTTTAAAATCATATAATCGTGAAAAACAAGTAAAAAGAGCTGAATCTAAAGAAAAACAATTAGCAAAAATTGAACGTATTGAACGTCCAGAAAATCTACCCGATACTATTACAATTAATTTTAAACCTAAAAGAGAATCAGGATTTGATGTTCTAAAAATAGAAGATTTAGCTGTAAAATTTGATGAAATATTATTTAAGAATATTAATATTGATATAAAAAAACAAGAACGTGTTGCTCTTGTAGGAGATAATGGAATTGGTAAAACAACTTTATTTAGAACCATTTTAAATGACCTTCTTCCTTATCAAGGAAAAATAAAGTTTGGCAGTAAAGTAGATTTAGCATATTATGATCAAGAACATCAAACACTATCAATGAATAAAACAATTTTTGATGAAATCAGTGATAACTTTCCTAAAATGACTAATACTGAAATTCGTAATAGTTTAGCTTTATTTAATTTTAAAAGCGATGATGTTTTTAAAGAAATCTCTCTTTTATCAGGTGGTGAAAAAGGACGAGTTGTTTTAACAGAAATCTTATTAAAACAGGCTAATTTTTTAGTTCTTGATGAACCTACTAACCACTTAGATATAGCATCTAAAGAAGTACTTGAAGATGCTTTAAATCAATTTGAAGGAACTATTTTCTTTATTAGTCATGACCGCTATTTTATCAATAAAGTAGCTACTAGAGTTATTGAACTCACTAATAACAAAGCTATTAGCTATGATGGTAATTATGATATATATTTTAGTAATAAAATTATTAATCAGCCTGTAAAAAAAGAAAACGTTGATTATTTAAATATGAAACAACAAAATGCATTGTATCGTAAACAACAAAACAAAATAAAAAAAGTAGAAACACAAATTTCTAACTTAGAAAATCAAATTAATATGTTAAATAATCAATTACAAGATGAATCTGTATTAAATGATTATCAAAAGTACAATCAAATCAATGATGAAATTAATTTATTAGAAAATAATTTAAATGAATTAATGGAAGAATGGGAAGCCCTTCAATAAGGGCTTTTTTTATAATTTTTTTACATTTAAAATACAATAATTCTCATCTACTCCAGACCCCTCACAATCAATATAATTAACCTTTACAACACAATTTACTTTATTATTATCATCATGTAAAGATACAAGATCCCCCATTTGAATTCCTTCTTCTTTACAAACAATTAAATGACTTATTGAACCTCTTTCTATCATATCAAAGCTTTCACTATCAACTAACAAATCTATCACAATAATGCTCCTTTCAAAAAATACTTAGTAAAAAATTTTACTATGTAGTCAAAATCAGTTGATTAATTTTCTACCATTTATTTTAATTTCTATAGTTTTATCTTGATAATCATTTGTCAACATAACTTCCTTTTCTAATTCTTCTTTTCTTTGAATCCACATTATCCAAAGAGGATATATAATAAACCTTAAAGTTACAGTTATTGCTAAAAGACCTAGTGTAATAGATACACCTAAGATCAATGGTTTTATTGACATATTTTTAACCTCCATATTGACTATCTACTCTATCTATATTCATGAAATACTATTTTATGCAATTAACTAAAAGACTACCTATCTACTTAACCATATTTTATTTAAATATTTTGTCTAATTATGATAGATTCATAACTAATTATTAACAAAAAAGGAATTGATCTAATCAATCCCTTAATCATTATCTTCTTCATATTTAATAATCTCACCAGTATCTGCATTAATTTCAATCTCATATTCTTTATTACCATTTTTGATTTCTATTTCATACTTCTTAATATCATCATCATAATCTAATTCACTTTTAGTTAAATAACCTTCACCAACACGTTCTAAAGCAATCTGCTGGGCTTGTTCAATAGTGATTAATGTATTTGTATTTGCTGGTTCAACTGGATTAGAATTTATTTTTGTATAATCATCATCTTTTTCCATTTTTAAAACTTTACCACTATTTGCATCTATTTCTACTTCATATTTTTCAGTATCTGTAATAATTGTAAAATCATAATAACTTACTCCATCTTCTTTATCTTCCTTAGCTTTTAAAACCTTTCCTGCGACTTCTTTTAAAGCAATTTCTTGAGCTTCTTCTATAGTTAAAGCATTAACTTTTTGATTACACCCAACTAAAGCGATTGTAATTAAAACTAATAATATAATTTTTTTCATTTTTCTGTCCTCTTCTCAAATATAATTGTAAAAATTGTATATTCATTAATAGTACTTTCAACACTAATTTCATATCCATAATAACTGCATATTCTTTTAGCTATTGCTAAACCTAATCCAAAATTATTATTACTTTGACTTCGGGCTTCATCCGCTCGATAAAACCGATCAAATATATATGGGATTTTCTCTTCAGCAATACCAATACCATAATCTTTTATTTTTAATTCAATACCATCATAATATATTTCTATTCTACCTTTATCTTCTTTAGCATATTTAATAGCATTATCAATCAAAATAATTAAAAGTTGTTTTAAATGTTCAAAACGAATCCAAATTTTAGTAGCTGAATTAAGATAAACATCAAAATCAAACTCAGGATGAACTTCTTTAAAATCACTAATCGTATCTTTAATTACAATAGATAAATCAACTGGCTCTTCACAACTAGTATCCACATCTCTTGTTAAATGCAATAATTCATTACACAATTGAGCTAAGCGTTCAACTTCCTTACTTGTCACTTCAAGAGAATTGTTTAAAATAGTTAAATCATCTTTCCCCCATCGTTGAAGCATGTCAAGATTACCTTTTATGATTGCTAGTGGTGTTTTCAATTCATGAGAAGCATCACTTACAAACTGATTTTGTTGCATCATAGAGCGCTCAACCTGATCTAATGTTTCATTGAATTCTCTACCTAATAAAGCTAATTCATCATTTCCCTCAATAACTAATCGGCGACTTAACCCTTTATTTTTAATTTCTTGTATATTTTTTGTGAATTGATCAACAGTTTTAAGAAATCTTTTACTAATCATCACACTACAAATTATACTAGCAAATAATGCAACTACAATTAAAATACCTAATAACAAAATAACTATTCCCGCCACAGGCGTAATCAAATTCTCATCCATTGCATAGATTTTACCAATAATCAGCATATAATATCCCATATAAAGAAGAATAATCAAACTAAAGACAATAATTACTACCATGATAATACTTGAAGTACTCCTAATTAATTGCTGACGTAACGATTTTAATTTCATGATAAACGATACCCAACACCACGAACTGTTTCAATTTTAATACCAGCTATTTTATTTCTTAAATAACGAATATATACTTCCACCACATTAGTTGATACTTCATCATCATAGCCCCAAACTTCATCTAAAATCATATCTCGTCTAACAACATTACCACCATTTTTAACTAATAAGGTTAATAAATCAAATTCAGTTGCAGTTAAAACTATTTCTTTATCCTTAAAATAAACCTTCCGTTTACTAGTATCTATTCTTACATCACTATAACTATACTCAAGTTCAGCTTTTTGAATGTTTATTCTTCTCAATAATGCACTGATTCTAGCTAATAACTCTTCCATTGCAAATGGTTTAGCTAAATAATCATCTGCTCCAACCTGTAGCCCATTTACCTTATCCATTACTTCATCACGAGCAGTTAACATAATCACTGGTGTCTGTTTAACTTCTCTTAAACGTCGACATAATTCAATTCCATTTATTCGCGGCAACATCAGATCTAACAAAATTAGTTCATAATCATTTTTTAAAGCCATTAATAATCCTTTTTCACCATCAAATGCCTGATCACACTGATAACCTGAATGAGTCAGTTCAAGTTTTAATAAATCTGACATATTTTTTTCATCTTCAATTATTAATATAGCCATTTTCACCTCTCCTTATATTCATATCCAATAATTTTTCCACTTTTAGCATCTACACTAACTTCAATATAATCCTGCTGTTGATTCTCTATTTCAATTTCATAAAATATTTTCATATTTTCATATTCTATTGAAGAAGATATGATTGTTCCTGGAAATTGTTTTAATGCTGCTACATGAGCCTCACTTTTTGAATAATTAATATTATTTAAAGTTGTATGTAAAATATAAATACCAGATCCTATAACAATGACTATTAACAAGATTGCAATAATAATAATTTGTTTTTTATAATTTATTAACTTTTCCATCTATATCTCCTTTCCATCTATATCATAACCTTTTTTTAATAATTATTGCTTAAAAAATGATAATAATAAAATAAGAATTTTCTCATTTTATAAAAAAAGACAGTATTGATTTATAAGTTCCTCTCTTACTCTAGGATAAACTTTTAAAGGAGACTTCTTATATTATCAATTAATTCAATAATATTTAAAATCTCCTATTTACCCATTTTTTAGTAAGAACCATTTACAATACTACCCTTTTTAATTATCCATTGATCTGCATATTCTCTATAAAATAAATCTACTTCCCTTACCGATCTTTTACCATCCTCTTTATATTCTTGTAAATATTTTTCAATAAACTTAATTAACTCTCTTTTACTAATTCCTAACTCTTTCAACCAATCATTGAAATCTTGCCATAATTTACTATCTTCTTCATTTTTTGATAATATAATATTGTCCTTTGCTTGAACAATTAATTCATTATCCATACTTATAGACAAATTACTATAATGATATTGTATCGCCCTATCATCTTCAAAAATATATTTAACCATTTTATTAGCTCCACCAAGCCACATTGTCACACTAACTTCTGAAGAATCTTCTTGATTAATTTCATATGAATAAGGTTTTTGATTCAATAACAAATCTTTAACATAATAATTGCGATAATAAACTAAACCCACTATCATTAAAATAATAACCATCACTATTAACAGTACTTTATATTTTTTCATACCTATCATCCTAATTTAAATATATAATTTGATCAGCAATATCTTTAAAAACTGGATCATGACTAACAACTACAATTGTTTTACCACTATCCTGCATTCTTTTTAATAGTTTAATTATTATTTCTCTGTTACTTTCATCAAGTGATCCTGTGGGTTCATCAGCTAAAATTAAATCACACTGTTTTAATAATAATCTAGCAATTGCTACTCTTTGTTGTTCTCCCCCTGAACATTTGTATATTTTCTTATTTTCATAACCTTCTAACTGAACCTCTTTTAGTACTTCTTTTATTTTTTCTTTTTTATCAGCTTTTATATTATCTAGCGCTAACTTAAGATTATACTCTACTGTCTCGTTTTCAACTAATGCAAAGTTTTGAAAAAGATAACCTATTTTCTCTCTTAACATTTTTTCTGCCTTTCTAGAAAATGGTTTAATGTTTTTTTCACCAAATAAAATAACATCCCCACTATCAGCTTTATCAAGTAAACCAATAATATTTAATAATGTTGATTTCCCAGAACCTGATACTCCCATTACAACATTAAAAGTATTTTCTTCAACTTCAAAATTAAATTTATCAAATATTATATTATCTTGATATGATTTATTCATATTAATTATTTTAATAACTTTCATTTTATAATTTCTCTCCTTTCAGCCAATTAACCATTTTTTTATTTTCAAAATAAATTATACATATTATTTCAATTATTATTTCCATCAACATAAAACAACTTACAAATAAAATACGATTATTAAAAGAGAGATTTAGCTTAAAACTTCCAAATAATATTATTGCATAAGCTAACAAATTAAGCATAAATAAATTAATATGCCTTTTAATTCTAGAAAAACCAAAAATATAATTAATTGATATTTCTTTACCCTTTTCCTCTAAATAAGTAAAGATACTTTGAAATACTAAAGTTAGATAAACAATTAAATAAATTCCCAAATTAACTCCAAACTCAATCAATGCAGATTTACTTTGATCCATGAAATAATCATAATAATATTTGGCATTGATAATATTAACCTTTATTCCATTTAATTCTTCTAATTCTTTTTTCAATTCACTAACATTATCAGTTTTAATTCCTAAATTTGTAATCCTTGTTTCAAAAATTGAATATTCTGTTTCCAATAAAATAATTGGGTTTGTTAAATAATAAATATCTTCAATATGATAATTTAAAAACTCTCCAGGATTTTTAATATATACGATTTCCACACTAGATGGATAACGTGATAAATCTTGATCTTTATACATTTCAGGCACCAACAATGCCCCATGTGGATACTTATTATAATCAAATTTTTTTCCATCTAACGTTTTAATATTATGATTTCTTAAATAATATTCGTTTGCATGAATATACGGATATGGATAGATACTTTCATAATCATTCATTAATTCTGCTACCCTAATATTTGCAGAATAATCTGTAAAATCAGCATAATAACAATCATCTTTATAGTATGCAAATATTTCTTTACTATTTTCTGGTACTTCATTTAAAAAATATAAGTCTGTTATTTCTTCTTTTAAATCTTTAACTTTCAAATAGTTCATTAAATATGGTAATGATTCTTTTAATGAAGTAATAAATGGTGTCATTAAAAAGATAATCATAACTATTTTAATAATCATTTGTATATTAAATAATCTTTGAAAATAATTTTTATTATTTAAATATTTTAAATTACAGCTCAAATAAATAAAAATCCAGTTAAATAGAAAAATAATCAATAAAATTCCAGCAAAATAAATATTAAATGGTAAAACCATTTTCAATAATTCAATAGTAGCCTTATTAATATCCTGGCATAAAACAAAATAAGACAATAAATTAGTAATTATAAAAATAATTTGAGATATAAATATTATTCTAAAAAACTCATATCCAGCTATTTTTATAGAAGATGTTCCCATCATTCTTCTAATCATATACTGGCGATTTTTTCTAATAATAATCGTAGACATAACTGTAACAAAAATAATTATCAATATTATCAATGCATTTTTTAAATTATCAAAAATATAATTATTCTCAATATCTTCATCATGTACTCGTGTTTCATTTGATACAGAAACACTATTATCTGTTTTTTGTAAATATTCTTGCAAATCATTTATAAAACCATCATCTTTACTATATATAGTTAAATATAAACATTTTAACTGTTTAAATCCTGTACTTTCTAAAGCATTATATTGATAAATATTTATTTTTCTTTTGATTTTATCAAAAAACCCATTATTTAATATCTTAATTTTTCCTACACTTTCTTTACTATTATGAGTAGAATAATACTGCTTACCTGTTAAATCAGAAAAATCTATTTTTTTACCATCAATACATATACCATTTAACAAATCAGAATGATTTGAATATATATAATAATTTTGATTTGTGTATAATCCTGCTTCATCAAGAGTATTATCTAATGCAATAACTACTAAATCATTCTCCTTAGCATATAATCCAATTTGTTGATAAATATCAGTAAATTGACTATTTTCAAATGACACATATGTATTAAAGTTATTTAATTCCAGATCATCTTTTACACTTAAATTTAATTCATTTAATTTAGATGCCTCATCAATATTTTTTTCATTAAACGTATAATATACTAATGAAAAAGAAATAAGCATAACTACTACCATTAATAACCTCTTCATTTTCTTTCACCACCTTAACAACTTATCTTAAAAATGCTTTTCACATTTAAGGAAAAGCATTTTTTAGGGTTTAATTCGTATACTTCACATATGTATGACAATGATTAGTATTATTTAATTTATATTGATAATTATAATGTACAGTAGTATCTTTCTTTCCTGCATCAATACCACCGCTAGTCAAAACTGGACCATGTATCGAAGCTGTATCCCGCAATCTCATTATATAAGTATATCTATCTGAACTTCCTGTATATTTTCCTTTAATATACATTGTATAATCTTGATCAGGTGTAGATATTGTTGCTTCAGCAACATTTCTTGATGTTTTACATCCTATTCCTATATCAGCAGCATAAATAGAATTCCCAGACATGATTAATCCTAAAACAGATATAAATAAAACTCTTTTTATAAATTTTTTCATCTCATTTATTCCTTTCAATAAATTCAAAAATATTATTCCTTAGTATTTTAAATATAACTATATTAAATTTATATATTAACATATTCTAAGTATCGAACCTATTCACACAAAAATAACATATTTCCATATAGTTACCCATATTACAAAAGATTGATGAAAAATAATTATATATTATATATCCATAACTAACAAAAACAGAACATATATCTTTTTACCTTATTGATCATAATATAAAACTGATAAATGATAATTAATCTATTTTTCATTTTCTAACCACTCACTCATTTGTGATGAATTTGAATACACTTCATCAATAAGTTCTTTATCTTTTTCAAAATTATAAACTGATATAACCAATAATGCATCTTTTTTTATCTGTTTTACTTTATTGCTAACATTTTCATCAATTCTTAGGCTAACACACCAGTATATCCCATGACCTTGGTATAGAAATTATTCTACATATTGATTCATTATTTCCGTTTTCTCCAAATACCAAATTCACATATTCAGGATTATAATAGTCTTTAATCAAAAACTCTCTCATCCCTAAAACAACAATAACTGCAAATATTCCCATTGTATATAAAATAAATCTCTTCATTTAATGCTACTCCAACACAAAACCTTTATTTCCTAACCAAAATTTTACCTATCTCAGCATCAATAAGATCATATGATGGGTATTTTATTATATTATCACCATCCCTCTCTTTTAACCACTAATTATAGTTTGTTATTGTAGACCTGTGAAATATCATGTTTAGATTTCATTACAAATAATTTAATTTATTATAGAAATAAATATCTACAATAACATGTTTTTAATATAGCTATATCTTACTTTCATATTAATATATTCTAAGCACTAAATCTACACTTCTGGCACGAATGACATATTTTTGGCACGAATAGCACATTTTATTTAAAAGTAAATCTAGAAAGCTTGTATATAATTATTATAAGCGTTATATAAAGCCCAGAAAGAATAATCAATATTAACAATTTCATAAATATGAAAAATAGTATTAGTATCTTTATTATATCTCATATAAAGTATTTGTTTATCTTAATACATTAAATAACATTTTTATTATAATATATGTTATTTAATACTTTATTAAAGTTAAATAGAATATTAAACTTTACTGTCTAAGTATTCATAAAATATTTGCATTGAAAAGAAAAAGTTGACAATCAAACTCCCTTTTCTTACAATATTAATATCTATAGAAGGTAGTGTGAATCAAACATCTATTGGTTTTCAACACTACCTTTTTATCTTATTATACTTTGACCTGTATATTCTATAAAAAAATAAATCTGCATCTCTTACTACCCTTTTATATATATATTACATTGCGTCAAAACATCTAGTTTATATTACTATCCCCCTTTTTATTAGTATAAAATCCTCCCCTCTCTTTTAACCAATCATCCATGTGTGTTGAATTTGATGTTGCTTTATCAATAAGTTCCTTAGCTTTAATTAAATTATCAGCTGGTATCACTAATAACGCATCCTTTTTTATTACCTGTTTTACTTTATCATCTACATTTTCATCAATAACTATGCAACATACTAACATATCCCATGACTTTGATGCAGCAATTATTTTACATATTGATTCCTTATTCCCTATCCCTATACTTGTATATATAGAGTTATCATAAAATTCACTATAAAAGAAACCATTATCATAATCAAAAGAACTTTTAGAATCATAATATACTTCTTTTTGTGAAAAAATACTAAATCCATTTACTAAGATATTACCTTGAATAACATCATTTTTATTATTAAATAAATAATCAAGATTCTCCCCTACTACTTCTGTTTCAATAATTTCATAATCACTTTCAGCCAAATCATAGACTAAACACCCTTTTGTAGATAAATAAAAATTTTTTTCTCTAGGATTATAGTAAGCTTTAATCAGAAATTCTGTCATTCCTAGAGTAACAATAACAGCAATTAGTACAATTGTATATAAAATATATTTTTTTATTTTCATACTATATAATATATATTTTCCTTTCTATCAACCTTTATCTATGATTAATTATTGTAGACTTGCATTTTTCATCAAAGTTAGATATGTTTTTATAATTTTAAATTTATATTAGTAAATTTTACTATAGATAATTAACTTATAAAATTTAAAATAAACTTCTAGAATAATATCTCTCCTTTATTTAACAGCTCATTAAGTTCTAAATATAGTATTACCTTTACAAATATATTAAACAAATGTTTTAAATACACAATAATTGAACAAAAAATACTAAAAATTATTTTAATCTGTTTATATTATAGCTATATCTTACTTACATATTAATATATTCTAAACACTAAATCTATGTCTCTGGCACATATGACATATTTTTGGCACGAATAACACATTTTATTTAAAAATATGTCTTAAAATCACTTTACTCAATCTCTTTTATAACTATATTAGTAATTATTAAATCTATTTGTTTCATTCGTTTTTCGAATTCTAAAATTAGCTTATTTATTTGCTCTAAATCCATATCAGTATACATTTGAAACTCTTTTAAATTCATCAATTTTACCATCTTGTTTAGTTAAATCAAATCTAGAAAGCTTGTATATAATTATTATAAGTGTTATATAAGGTCCAGAAAGAATAATCAATATTAACAATTTCATAAATATGAAAAATAGTATTAGTATCTTTATTATATCTCATATAAAGTATTTGTTTATCTTAATACATTAAATAACATTTTTATTATAATATATGTTATTTAATACTTTATTAAAGTTAAATAGAATATTTGAATTTATTATCCAAGTATTCATAAAATATTTGCATTAAAAAGAAAAAGTTGACAATCAAACTCCCTTTTCTTACAATATTAATATATACAGTAAATAATAGGGAGAGAACATAATCATGATAATTGCATTAATTGATAGTAATAATGAAGAGTTAGATATTACTAATTCTTTCATTAAAAATGAAATACAAAAATATACTTCTAATTTTATTATTGAAAAAATAGATAATCCATTAACATTAGATTTTAACAAATATTATGATGTTCTATTTTTAGAAATTGAAATGCCAAAAGATGGTATTGAACTAGCAAAAGAATATCTTAAATATTATAAAACAACAAAAATCATTTTTATTAGTAATAATATTGAACGAGTATTTGATACATTTGATGTACATCCATTTTATTTTATTAAAAAAGAATATTTAAAAAGTACTATTTCAAAAGTTATTAAATCACTAATTAATAAAATAGATATTAATAATGCATATATATCTGTTAAAACTGATATTGGTTTAATTGATATACAAGTAAATAACATAAAATATATTAAAAGTGATAAACACTATTGCTTATTCTTTACAACAGATAAAATATATAAAGTTCGTGATACAATTGATAACATTGCTTTAAAAATAGAGAATAATAATTTTTCACGAATTCATAGATCTATAATCGTAAATTGGCAATATGTTGAAGAATTTAAATATAATACAATTAAAATTGATCAAGAATATTTATCTGTAAGCAGAACTTATTTAGCTGAATGCAAGAATTATTATCAAAAATTCATCAAAAATTAAAAACACCAATCTAATGGTGTTTTTTAAAATATATTTTTGTCTCCATAATAACTTCTTTTCTTAAACCTATTAATCCAATTAAATTAGGAATTGCCATACATCCATTTACAATATCAGCTAAAATAAAAATAAATTCTAATGACATAAATGGTCCAATTGCAATAAAAACAATAAAAACAAACTTGTAATAAGGAATTGCTTTTAACCCCTTTAAATAATACATACATCTTTCACCATAATAATTCCATCCAATAATAGTAGTAAAAGCAAAGAAAATCAAACCTATATTTACAATATATTTCCCTATTACTGGAACAAACAATCCCTTACTAAATGCCTGTGAAGTCATTGCAGCACCTTCTAACCCGCTAGTATGACTATTAGTTAATAAAATAGCAATTCCTGTCATTGTACAAATAACAACTGTATCAATAAATGTTCCAGTCATTGAAACTAGTCCCTGTTCTACACATGAATCAGTTTTAGCCGCTGCTGCTGCTATTGGAGCACTTCCTAAACCACTTTCATTTGAAAAAATTCCCCGACTAATCCCTTTTTGCATTGCCATCGTCATTGTAATTCCAAGTCCCCCTCCTAATGCTGCTTGAGGATTAAATGCTGATTCAATTATTAACACAATTACTTGAGGAATAACATTAAGGTGGGTAATTAGTATAACAACAACTCCGCCAATATATAATAAACACATCAAAGGAATTATTTTTTCTGCCACATTAGCAATTCTTTTAATCCCTCCAATCGTAATAAAAGCAACTGCTATTGTTAATAATAAAGCAGTAATAATTGGTGGAACATTAAATGATAACTGCATTGCATCCGAAATTGATTTAACTTGAGTAAACGTTCCAATCCCTAACAATGCTACAGCGATACCAAAGAAAGCAAATATTTTAGCAAGCCATTTACTGCCAAGACCTCGTTCAAGATAATACATTGGTCCACCAGCCATTTGATTATTTTCATCTTTAACACGATAACGAATTGCAAGCAGACCTTCAGCATATTTTGTAGCCATTCCAAAAAAAGCTGAAACCCACATCCAAAACAAGGCCCCTGGTCCTCCTGCTACTATTGCTGTAGCAACACCTACAATATTCCCTGTTCCTATCGTTGATGACAGTGCTGTACATAATGCTTGAAAACTAGATACATCTCCTTCATTATTATCTTGTTTTTTAAAGATACAAGAGAAAGCAAGTTTCAATTTTGTTAATTGTAATAATTTTAACTTATATGTAAAATAAATACCTGTCCCTAAAAGTAAACAAATTAGTGGTATTCCCCATACCATTTCATTAATCTTTTTTAACAACTCTGTAAAAAACTCCATAAAAAAACTCCTTCTTAAAAATTAAGCCGGAATTAATAATGAAAAAACTATTCATCCCTCTGTCCTTTTACCTGAGAGTTTCACCTATAATTAGGTTTGCTCCTTCGGTGCTTAATTTAATAAGTCTCTCCAGAGGTTCGTCCAATAGCGATCCTTTTACCTGAAATCTTTAATTCTTCGGTGTTCAATTAGAATCTCTTTCGCCATTATCATCCGATATATACAGATGTATTATACGTATTTTGTAGATAATTGCAAATATTTTTTACTATTAATATTTATAATCAAAATATTAAATTTTCTTTATATGACATTTTTATTAATATTATTTGTAAAAAATATATTTATTTACTATAATAACAAATATGAAAAAGCTGAAATATTTTATTCCTGCCATAATCTGGATGATTTTTATTTTCATTATGTCACATACTAATGGTAATGAATCATCTAATCAAAGTAATTTTATTGTTAAAATAGTATTAGAATTTATTAATATTAATCACGAAACTCTGTCATTTATGATTAGAAAAACAGCTCATATGAGTGAATATGCAATTCTCTTATTATTTATCTACTATGGCTTATATAAGACAATTACATATAAATACCAATTATTAATATCTTTGTTAATAACTTTTATTTATGCTTGTAGTGATGAGTTTCATCAACTATTTATCCCTGGTCGTAGTGGTCAATTTATGGATGTTTTGATTGATACTAGTGGTGCCTTGATTATGTTATTAATTATCTATTTATGGCAAAAAAGAAAGAAACCTAATCAGTAGGGTTTCTTTTCATTTTGAAGTTTTTCAATACTTTCTTTAAGTTTATCAACTGCTTCTTTTAATATATCTAAATCATTTTGATTATTATCTTGAATATCTTCAAAAGATTGTACTCGTTCTTCTAAAACAGCTGCCCATGATGCATTTGAAGCTAATATATCTCCAACCACATTAAACCATGCACCTAATGCTGCCTGTTCATTAATTGTAAAATCCTTTGTTAATAGATATCCTAGAACCACTGCTGTTCCTGTAAAACTACATGGATCTAAATTTGGAATATACATAGTTTTTCTCTCACCTATTTTATACTATGTATCAATAAAAAAATAGTTAAACATTAGTATATTTATTTTTATCTTGTACACACTATTAATAGGTGAGTAAAATGAATGATGATGTTAAATTATTAAACTTTATTTATCAAAATTCACAAATGGGTGTTGAAACAATTGATCAGTTAGAAAAAATTGTTGAAGATAAAGACTTTAAAAGATATTTAAAAGAAAAGTATGAAGGTTATTGTAAGATTCATAAAGATGCTAAAGAAAAGTTAAATAGTCATGGATATGACGAAAAGGGTATAAGTTCTTTTGAAAAATTACGTACATATTTAATGATTAACATGCAAACATTAACTGATAAATCTACTACCCATATTGCAGAAATGATGATGATTGGTAGTACTATGGGAATTGTTAGTGCTATTCGTAATTTAAATGATTATAGTAATGCAGACAATAATATTATTAAGTTAATGGAGACATTAAAAGCATTTGAAGAAAAATCATATCATGATTTACAAGTATTTATTTAATAAAATTTAGATTCGTTAATAAATATTATTGTAAAAATTTAATTTGATTTTATTGTTTAGTTTAATTTGCAAATCAACATTAAAAGACAATCACTCGATTGTCTTTTAAACATTAATTACTATTATCTATTCTTTCTTTAAGTGCTTCAAATTCATCTTCTTCAAATATATATTTGCTTATTAACTTTAACTGTTTTTCACTTAATCCTTCTATCCATCCACTGCATTCCTGATGATATCTTCCTTCAATCTGTTCTTTAATCATTTCAATAAGCATCTCTTTTTTTCCTATCGCTATTCCTTTTTCTATTCCTTGTTTTTCCCCTTGTTTTATTCCGATTTCAATACCTTCTTCTAATCCCTTACTATGATACTCATCTTTAAACGATTCTGTTCTTATTCTCGCTAATGCTAACTGATTCGCTATTGACCACATTGGCTCATTGTTTCTAAACTTGTCATACATCTTTATCACCATCCCGA
>OFHM01000521.1_pt1 | contig 32161 bp, 34 predicted proteins | sample 1521311 | NCBI WGS metagenome assembly OFHM01 (sample SAMEA3504083, study PRJEB24116) | mouse gut metagenome | biome: mouse gut; feature: mouse-associated habitat; material: faeces | place: Denmark | collected 2011 | reverse complement strand
GTAAATACGTCTTCAACTGGCATTAAGAATGGTTGATCAACTGGTCTTTCTGGTGTTGGGATATAGCTATCAACAGCATCCATTAATTCTTTGATTGGAGCATATTCTGGAGCATTTGGATCCGTTGATGAACTTTCTAATACTTTTAATGATGAACCTTTGATAAATGGAATATCATCTCCTGGGAAATCATATTCAGATAATAATTCTCTTAATTCCATTTCAACTAATTCAACTAATTCTGGATCGTCAACCATATCGCATTTATTTAAGTAAACAACGATATATTTAACACCAACTTGTCTTGCCAATAAGATGTGCTCTCTTGTTTGAGGCATTGCACCATCTGCTGCAGAAACAACTAAGATTGCTCCGTCCATTTGAGCAGCACCTGTAATCATGTTTTTAACATAATCAGCGTGTCCTGGGCAGTCAACGTGTGCATAGTGTCTGTTTTCTGTTTCATATTCTACGTGAGCTGTATTAATTGTGATTCCTCTTGCTTGCTCTTCTGGTGCTCCGTCGATTTTGTCATATGCTGAAAATTCAGCCTTTCCTAATAAACTTAAATATTTTGTGATAGCAGCTGTTGTTGTTGTTTTTCCATGGTCAACGTGACCGATTGTACCAATGTTAACATGTGGTTTTGTTCTTTCAAATTTAGCTTTTGCCATTTTTGATTCCTTCCTTTCTTGAAGTAGTTTCTCTACTTCTTTAAAATTTTTATTTTCAATTATTTGCATTTTACACTATATTTCCATAAAATGCAAGCTATTTTCTAAAATTTTTCTAAAATTTTAAAATTAACCTTCTTTGTTTGTTCTTGTTGCAACAATATTGTCCAAAATTGATTTTGGCACTTCGTCATAATGAGATGGTTCCATTGAATACGTTCCTCTACCTTGTGTTTTTGAACGTAAATCTGTTGCATAACCAAACATTTCTGAAAGTGGAATAAATGCATGAATTTCTTGCATTCCGTCATCTCCGTCCATTCCTTCCATTCTTCCACGTCTTGAGTTAACGTCTCCAATAACATCTCCCATATATTCTTCTGGAACAGTAATTTCAACTTTCATGATTGGTTCCAAAATAACAGATTTTGCTTGACGACATCCTTCTTTAAATGCCATAGAACCAGCAATTTTGAATGCCATTTCTGATGAATCGACATCGTGGTAAGAACCATCCACTAAAGTTGCTTTAAAGTCGATAACTGGATAACCAGCAAGTGTACCACTTTCCGCAGCTTCACGAATTCCTTCTTCGGTTGGTTTGATGTATTCTTTTGGAACAACACCACCCACGATTTTGCTTTCAAACTCAATTCCTGAACCTGGCTCTAATGGTTCCATTTCAATCCAAACATGACCATATTGACCACGTCCACCAGATTGACGAATGAATTTTCCTTCCACGCGAACTTGTTTACGAATAGTTTCTTTGTAAGCAACTTGTGGTTTACCAACATTACATTCTACTTTGAATTCTCTTTTTAATCTGTCAACAATAATATCTAAGTGTAATTCACCCATACCAGCAATAATTGTTTGACCTGTTTCTTGGTTGGTATAAGTTTTGAAAGTTGGGTCTTCTTCTGCTAATTTTGCTAAGGCAATTCCCATTTTTTCTTGCGCAGCTTTATCTTTTGGCTCAATCGCAATATCGATAACTGGCTCTGGGAATTCCATCGATTCTAGAATAATTGGATGTGCTGGGTCACACAAAGTGTTTCCTGTTGTAACATCCTTCAAACCAACTGCTGCTGCAATATCTCCAGCATATACTTTTTCAATGTCTTCTCTATGGTTTGAATGCATTTGAAGAATTCTACCAATTCTTTCTTTTTTATCTTTACTTGAGTTTAATACCGTAGAACCTGATTCTAAAGTCCCTGAATAAACTCTAAAGAAACATAATTTTCCAACAAATGGGTCTGTTGCAATTTTGAAAGCCAATGCAGCAAATGGTTCAGAATCGGAAGTTTTAGCTTCTGTTTCTTCACCGTCTAATGTTTCTCCTTTAATATGGGCAATATCCGTTGGTGCTGGCATATAATCAACAACCGCATCCAATAATTCTTGCACACCTTTATTTTTGTAAGAAGAACCACAAGTTACTGGAACGATTTTGTTTGCAATAGTTCCTAAACGTAAACCTTTTTTAATTTCTTCTTCAGAAAGTTGTTCTCCTTCTAAATATTTCATCATCAATTCTTCATCTTGTTCAGCCACCGATTCAACCATTTTTTCACGATATTCATTTGCTAAATCTTTCATATCGTCTGGAATATCTGTTTCTTCCACTTCTTTTCCTAAATCGTCTTTGTGAATAAAAGCTCTCATTTTTACTAAGTCAACAATTCCTTGGAAATTATCCTCTGCTCCAATTGGTAATTGGATTGGAACAGCATTTGCTTTTAAACGATTTTTCAATTGGTCAATACAAAGCATGAAGTTTGCACCAGTAATATCCATTTTATTAACATATACCATTCTTGGTACACTATATTTATCCGCTTGTCTCCAAACCGTTTCTGTTTGTGGTTGAACACCACCTTTAGCTGCTAATACGGTAACAGCTCCATCAAGAACTTTTAAAGATCTTTGTACTTCAACTGTAAAGTCAACGTGTCCTGGTGTATCAATAATATTAATACGATTGTTATTCCAGAAACAAGTTGTACAAGCAGAAGTAATGGTGATTCCTCTTTCTTGCTCTTGTGCCATCCAGTCCATTGTTGCTGCTCCTTCGTGTGTTTCCCCTATTTTATGAACTTTTCCTGTATAAAATAGAATTCTCTCTGTTGTTGTTGTTTTACCAGCATCAATGTGAGCCATAATTCCTATGTTTCTTGTTCTCTCTAATGGGTATTCTCTTCCTGCCACTATTTTTTCCTCCTTTTTTTATTTTAATGTAGTTAACTTGCTAATGCAAATTAACTACTAACACTATCACTCAACTTACGTTCGAACAGTCTCAGTAATTAGAATTTATAATGTGCAAATGCTTTGTTTGCTTCTGCCATTTTATGTGTATCTTCTTTCTTCTTAAATGCTCCACCGTTTCCAGCAATTGCATCTAAAATTTCACCAGCTAATTTTTCAGACATTGTTTTTTCATGTCTTTTTCTAGCATACATAACAAGCCATCTCAAGCCTAAAGTTTGTCTTCTTTCTGGTCTAATTTCTAGTGGTACTTGGTAAGTTGCACCACCTACACGTCTTGCTTTTACTTCTAAAACTGGCATGATATTTTCTAAAGCTGCTTCAAATACTTCTAATGCATCTTTATTTTCTTTTTCTTTTATCATATTAAATGCATCATAAACAATACTTTGAGCAACTGTCTTTTTACCATCTAACATAATATTATTGATTAATTTTGTAACCACTTTACTATTATATAATGGATCTGGTAAAACTTCTCTTTTTGCAATATATCCTTTTCTTGGCACTATATTTTCCCTCCTTATTTATATTTAGTGTTTAACCATTTATAACACTAAAAGGTACTCTGGAAAGATTCTTTCACTTTCCCGTCATAGTGCAATTTATAAAATCTATGTTTAATCAACTACAATTTTATTTTGCACTATTTGGGGCAATTGATAATCGCCCTTACAATTTGACATTATGCTTTTTTAGGTTTTTTAGCACCGTATTTTGAACGAGCTTGCATTCTGTCTTTTACACCTGCTGTATCTAAGGTTCCTCTGATGATGTGATATCTCACACCTGGTAAATCCTTTACCCTTCCACCTCTAATTAATACAACACTGTGTTCTTGCAAATTGTGACCTTCTCCTGGGATATAAGATGTTACTTCATATCCGTTTGAAAGTTTAACCCTAGCAACTTTTCTTAAAGCAGAGTTTGGTTTTTTAGGTGTAACTGTTTTTACAACTGTACACACACCTCTTTTTTGAGGAGCTCTGTTATCTGTTTGAATTTTTTTTCTAGAGTTATAACCTTTTTGTAAAGCAGGAGCAGTCGATTTTGTCGTTGATGTTTTTCTTCCTTTTCTAACTAATTGGTTAATTGTTGGCATTCTTTTTTCTTCACCTCGTTTCCTTTTCAAAATTAAAAATACGCTTCTTAGCTTACGGAAATAAATAATCCAGCTATAAGCGTATTATATTTTATCATCATTTTTAAAATAAGTCAATGATTTTCTAAAATTTAATTTGTAAATTTTAGAAAATCACCCTCCACCTTTTATTATACCATATCTTCACCATTATGTCAACTTTACTTTTGTTCAAAAATATGGTATAATGAAGGGTTAGAGTGTTTTTATTTGGCTTCACTTTCCTGAATTAGTTTTAAGACCAATTCATAGGCAAACTCTTGCGATTTCCTGCCAATATTTCGATCATACGGCTCACATAAAATTTCATTATTCGAAATAATTCGAATCCCCAATACAGGTACTTGGAAATCATTGGCTAACTTATAAACAGCAATCCCTTCCATTTCCTCACAAAGTGTGCCATATTTTTCATTAAGCCATAAAATTCGGTCTGCCTCACAATTCCAAACATCGCCACTTCCAATCGTTCCAAAATGAACGTTTCCATCCTCATAAGAAACCTGTTTGGCAAGTTCTATCAAATGTTCATCGCCATATTGATATTCTAACCTATCTTCTTCGCCACAAATAAAATTGACCAAATCCCATTCAAAACTATTACTGCCTTCTCCCTCTTTTTTGGCTGGCGTTTTACAAGATACAATATTGATACACTTTTCTCCAACTACAATATCTCCTGTATGAATATTTTTTCCATGCGCACCAGCTGTTCCTTGGCTAATGATTGCTTTTGGTTGATACTTTTGAATTGCAATATAGGTTGCTACTGTTGCATTAATACTCATCACAAAACACTGACAAATGACCACTGGATAATTTTTTATAGTTCCTTCATAAAATTTGTATTTTCCCACTACTTCGCATTTGGCATTTTCCAACTTTTCTAATAAAAAATCCATTTCTACTTCCATAGCACACATAATCACAATTGGTCTTTCTTCCATATTTTACCCTCCTAATTTATTTCTATTATATATTTTTTTATTTTTTTGTCAAGCATGCAAAAAGACACGGTTTCCCGTGCCTATGTTTTAAAGAATAATACAAATTAATCCGCCACTGCCTTCATTGACAATTCTTTGTAAAGTTTCTTGTAATTTTCCTTGAGCATCTTCTGGCATTCGATTTAATTTGTTTTGCAAACCTTCATTTACCAGTTCATGCAGGCTTTTGCCAAAAATATTGGATTCCCAAATCTTCTTTGGATCACTTTCAAATTCAGAAAGTAAATATTTTACCAAATCTTCCGATTGTTTTTCACTTCCCACAATTGGCGAAACTTCGGTTTCCGTATCAATTTTTATCATATGAATGGATGGCGCTTTTGCCTTTAATTTCACACCATATTTTTGCCCTTGTTTAACAATTTCTGGTTCCTCCAAAATCAAATCATCAATTCCAGGAGAAACAATTCCATAGCCTTTTTCATTTACTTCGTGCAAAGCATACGCCATTTTATCGTATTCTTTTTTGGCACTTGCCAGTGAAGTAATACAAGAAAATAACTCACCTTCATTTTGAATTGCAACGCCTGTCAATTCAGTTAAAGTATTATAGAACAAGCTGTCTTGCAACTCAATTCCAATTGTCACAACACCATTTCCTAAATTAATTTCGTCTACATTTACTTTTTTAATTTCTTCGCATTCTTCCAATCTCGGATAATTATCGTTGACATCTTTAAGCCTTTTGGTTCCTTCAAAAGTGTCTCTTACTTTTGTAAATAACGTTGTTTTCAAATCGTTTCCATTTTCCAAGCCATTAATCCAACGTGGAAAACGAATGTTGATTTTGTCAATCATAAATTCATACAATAATTTTGAGAAAATTTCATTAATATCTTCTAAATTCAAATTCTCACAATTGATTGGCATAACTGGTGTTTGATATTTTTCTGCCATTTGATTTGCCAAATTTAAACTATAACCATCGTTTGGATTTTGACAATTCATCAAAATAATGAATGGTTTATTAAGTTCCTTTAATTCGTTAATCACTCTTTCTTCTGGTCCTACATAATCTTCACGTGGAATGTCTGTAATGCTTCCATCTGTAGTAATTACGATTCCAACAGTAGAATGCTCTACAATGACTTTTTTCGTGCCAAGTTCCGCCGCTGTTTCAAATGGCATTTCGGTATCAGACCATGGCGTTTTGACCATTCTTGGTGTGTCATCTTCCAAATAGCCAAGTGCATTATTGACTAAATAACCAACGCAATCTACCAATCTTGTTTTCATAGTAACATTGTCATTTAAGTTAATTTCAACTGCCTCATTTGGAATAAATTTGGGTTCAGTTGTCATGATGGTCCTGCCACCAGCGCTTTGTGGAAGCTCGTCAATTGCTCTTTCTCGTTTGTAATCATTATCGATATTTGGTAAAACCAACAATTCCATAAATTTTTTAATAAACGTTGATTTTCCTGTTCGGACAGGCCCCACCACACCAATATAAATATCCCCATCCGTTCTGTTTTTGATGTCTTGATATATTTCAAAGTTTTCCATAAAAATACTCCCTCCTAGTACATCTTTCCTTAAATCGTATTCGTGAAGGACAGTTTTATGACTAAAAATTCTATTTTCGATAAAAAAACTGAAAAAGACTTTTGCTTAATTTAGGCAAAAATCTTTTTCTGGTAAGCTAATCCGCTAACTTCAATAATTTATACTTCAGTCCCGTATTCCTCTTCTTAATCTCATAATTCCCAATCATAAACTCAATCAAATTTTTATTTCCTATAATAATCAAAAGTTTTCTCGCCCTCGTCATGCCTGTATACAATAAATTTCGCGTAAGTAACATGCTCGAAGCCTGTGGCACAACCAAAATGACGACATCAAATTCACTTCCGTTGTGCTTTGTGAATTGTAATTGCGTAAGCATGTTCTAACTGGTCTAATTCGGAAAAGGCATACCATGCAACTTTGCCATCATCAAATTCTACCTGTATATTTTTTTCCTCTGAATCAATTTTGGAAACAATCCCTAATTCTCCGTTAAAAACCCCACTTCCGTGGGTTGGTTTTAAAGTCTGTTTTATCATTCCTTTTTTCCCAATAAATATCATAATTATTTTTAATTTGCATCACACGGTCACCTTCGCGAAACTCAATATCGCCATAAGATTTTGCCCCGATTTCATCTGTTTTAGGATTTAAAATATCTTGCAAATTTTTATTTAATTCCTTCGTACCAAGTTTTCCTTTTTTCGTAGGCGTCAATATTTGAATATTTTCTATAAAATCATAATTGCCATATTTCTTCAATCTGCCACTACTAAGGCTTGTTACTTGTGCCAAAATCTTGTCTTGGACTGATTCATTAATATAGAAAAAATCATCTTGCGCCTCTTCTCCATAATCTTTTTTTCCAATAAAATTAATTCCTTTATTCACATCATGCGAATTCACAATAATTTTACTTTTGGCAGCTTGCCTAAAAATTTTATCCAAATGAATCGTTGCAAAAGCTTCACTTTCAATCAAATCTTTCAAAATGCTCCCTGGTCCAACCGATGGAAGTTGGTTCACATCGCCAACAAATACCAACTTTGTTCCTAAATATACTGCTTTTACAATATAATTCATCAAAAAAATATCCACCATAGACATTTCATCAATGACAAGAACATCGCTATCAATTGGAGAAATGTCATTGTCAACGCTTCCGTAATTTGTCGTCTTCGATTTTTCCGATTTCAAGTAATCGATGAATGGTTTTAGCCTCTTCACCAGTCGTTTCTGTCATTCGTTTGGCTGCTCGACCAGTTGGCGCACACAAAACAATTTTCTTTTTGTGACTTTTATAAATTTCAATTAAACATTTAATAATCGTTGTTTTTCCCGTACCTGGTCCACCTGTAATAATCGATACATTATGATGATTCACCTGCGCAATCGCCTCAAACTGCTTTTCTGATAATTCCATTCCAATCTTCTTCTCTTGCTTCTTAATTTCCTTCTCAAACTGTTTGATATATTTCGCATTTTCGCAATGGTCCAGCAAATCCAAGCGTTCACTAATATTTTTTTCCGCTTTATAAAATGGATACAAATAAATCCAATCCTCTTCTTCCCTTTTTTCAATGACAATTTCTTGCCCCACATTTAAAGCAATCAAATTATTCTCAATATTTTCTCTGCTCACTTCTAAAATTTGTTCCACATATTGAATTAAATTTTCCTGCAATACACAAGTATTTCCATTATAACTAGAAACTAAAAGGGCATATTTAATGCCACTTTTAATGCGATAATCACTATCTCCAGCAATGCCGATTTGTATTGCAATTTTGTCAATTTTATTAAAATCAACACCATACACAATATCCACCAAAATGTATGGATTTTCTGCGATTTTCGGAACAGCATCTTTGCCTAACGCATCATAGACTTTTTTGGCGTTGTTAGCACCAATGCCAAAGCCTTCTAAAAAACTTACAATCTGCCAAACTTCCCATTTTTCATTGAATTCCTCACTAATTTCAATCGCTCGCTCTTTGGTAATGCCTTTTACCTCAGCCAATCTTTCTGGTTCTGATTGAAAAACGCTTAATGTTTCATCTCCAAATTTGTCAATAATTCTTTTTGCCGTCGCTGGTCCAATCCCTTTTATCGTACCGACTTGCTAGATATTTACCAAGCGATTCTGCGGTTTTGGGCATGATTTTTTCAAATGTATCAATTTTAAATTGTTCGCCATATTCTTGATGAACGACCATTTTCCCTTGCAATTTCAAACAATCTCCGATTGCCACAAAGGGTAAATATCCAACCACTGTTATGATTTCTTTATCCAACGTCGAAAAAACAGCAATAGAATAATCATTTGCCTCATTTTGATAAATAAATTCTTCTATTTGACCTTCTAATTCCATGATTTATATCCATTATCCTCCAAAATATATTTTACAATCTCCTCTGTTTTTTTCTCACGATTATAACTAAAATCAAAAATCTCTAATTGCGGAAAAATATATTCAAAAGATTGTGTAATCGAATCCATCATCACATGTTGATAATAGCTCGTCTCTGCCAATTTTCTACAAATACTTTTCGTTTTTCCTGTTCTTGGAACGCCTGATATAATAATATGTTTCTTAATAGTATTCATACTTTTCTCCTTTTTTTCTTTATATATCATATCCTTGCGAATTAATCAATTCTTTTTCTTTTCAATTTTAAGCCACTTTTTTTAGTTTTTAATGATAAATGACTATTTTTTCAAAAAAATGGAAATTTGGTATTTTTCTGAATTTTTTAGAGGTATAAAAAAGCATACTATCAGAAAAATCATTTTGGGTGATAACGTACTAAATCGCCGTAGAGGCTTTATTTTCGTTTTGGTATACATAATATATAGTTTGTGCTAAAAAAACTCTTAAAATAATTTTTAGGCATTTTTAAAACAATTTGCAATAAAAAAACTGGCAAATGAGCCAGTAAAAATAAATGAGTTTTAAAATACTTAATTCATCGTAACTCCACCAATAATTTCATTAATATCTTCTACTTTATTTTCTTTCATATACTCTTCAATTTGTTCAATCACATTCAAACTCGTTGCTGGGTCAATGAAATTTCCGCAACCAATGGAAACGCATTTAGCACCTGCTAGCATATATTCAACCGCATCTTCGCCAGTCACAATGCCACCTAACCCTATCACAGGAATTTTTATTTTTTGGGCAATTTGATAAACCATTCTCACACCAATTGGCTTAATTGCTGGACCAGAAAGTCCTCCTGTGTTGTTTGCTAAAATTGGTTTGCGTCTTTTTACATCAATTTTCATAGCTAATACCGTGTTAATAGCTGAAACAGCATCAGCTCCTGCATCTTCTGCTCCTTTGGCTGGAAGCGTTATATCTGTAACATTTGGCGTTAATTTTACAATTAGTGGCTTATCTAAAACTTTTCTGACTGCACTTGTTGCTTCTTTTACACCTTCATAAGAAACCCCAAAAGCCATACATCCAGCATGTACATTGGGACAAGATAAATTTAGCTCTACAGCATCAATATCTAATTTGTTTGCAAATCTACACACTTCAACATATTCATCTAAGGAACTAGCGCCTACATTCAAAATAATCGGCGTTCCAAATTGCTTTAGCCAAGGCAAATCTTCTTCTGCAAAATGCTCAATTCCCGGATTTTCCAAACCAATCGCGTTCATCATTCCACTCGCTGTTTCGCAAACACGTGGCGATTTGTTACCAGCACGTGGCTTTAAAAAAGTTCCTTTTGTGATAATTGCTCCTAGCTTACTCAAATCAATATATTCTGCCATTTCGCGTCCATAACCAAATGTTCCAGAAGCAACTGTTACAGGATTTTTCATTTGAATTCCAGCAAAATTAATTTCTGTTTTCATTCTTTTTCTTCCTTTCTATTTTATAAAATTTTCACCTTTACACAACAAACGGACGATTTTCCATCGTCCCTATTATTAAAATTCTACATCATTTACATCAAACACTGGTCCATCTTTGCAGACATGTTTGTATCCTTCGGCATGTTTATCTTTTACAGCACAGCCTAAACAAATTCCAATTCCGCATCCCATTCTTTCTTCTAACGAAACTTGCGCAGGAATATTCATTTCATTGGCAAAATCTCTGACTGCTTTTAGCATAGGAAGTGGTCCACATGCATAGATACAATCTGGCTTTTGTTTTTCACAATCTGCTTTCAAATAATTGATAGCAAATCCACTTTTTTGATAGCTTCCATCATCTGTCGTAATCACAAGTTGGTTTGAAACCTTAGAAAATTCGTCTTCTAGTACAACAAAATCTTTATTTCGAAATCCTAAGTAAGTTGTTATATTGGCATTTTGGCTTGCTTGTCTTGCCAATTCGTATAGTGGAAAAATACCGATTCCACCACCAATAATACTAATATTTTTATAATTTTCAAATTGGAAATTTCCTTTTCCAAGTGGTCCGATAATACTGATTTTATCATTCACTTCTTTGTTTGCTAGAATCTCCGTTCCTTTTCCTTTTACTTGGAAAATGAATTCTAGCTCATTTTTTTCTTTGTTAATTTTATGAATACTGATTGGTCTTCTTAGGAAAGGTTCGATATCATTATTTACTCGTATTTCTAGAAATTGTCCTGGTAACGCTTCGTTTGACATTTTTTCGGATTGAATCGTAAATTTAAAAATATCGTTTTTCAGCTGTTCTTTTGTTACAATTTTGACTTGTTCTACTACTGACATAATTTCCTCCTTCATATATTTTGTCTATTATAATATATTTGCGCAAAATAATCAAGAAAAATAGCAAATTTTGTAAAATTTCTAGTTTTCAGTCTCTAAAAGCTGTATTGCTTCTGCATAAGTATTTATTTCGTAATCTGCTAGTTGATGGATTCGGTCTCGTTCGCCGTCTGAATATTGGTCATACATCGCAACACATTCTATTCCTGCATTTTTAGCTGCTTCTACGCCAACTAAAGCATCTTCAAAAATCAGGCATTCTTCTTTTGGAACCTTCATCTTTTCGACTATTTTCAAAAAAATTTCTGGATTTGGTTTCATTTCTTTGACATCTTCTTTTAGTAAAATGAGTGAAAAATATTCATCGATTTTCGCTTTATTTAAAATATGTTGATTTTGCATGCGATAAATGTCCATATGTGGTTTTCTAGTGGCACTGGCAATGGCTAAAATATAATTTTTTTCCTTTAATTTTTTTATGAGCTTTTCTGCATCTGGTTTATAATCAATTTCATTTTTCAAATAATTTTCTGCAATTTCATAACGCAATTTTAAAATTTCTTCTGATGCTAAATTGGCATGATATTTTTCTCCCAATGTTTTGCAATATTCAATATAAGGATTTTCTGCTTTGCTATAAGTTCGAAGCAACACATCTCTTTGCTTTTGAATTTCTTTTTCTTCTAAACTTTCTGTACATCCCAATTTAGCTATCAATTCTTGATCCACTTGATTCCAAATTCCAACTGAATCAATCAAAGTTCCATCCATATCAAAAATAATTACTTTTTTTCCTGTGAACATGTTTTTCTCTCCTTATTTAAAATATCATATCGAATCCTTATTCTTTAATTGGATATTATCACAAAACCAATTCATTATCAACACCCAAACAAAAATTTAAGAGTAGGAAAATCCCACTCTTAATTCTCTACTTTAATATCGCCACAATCATTTTTTATCTTCAATGTCACTTCACTATGACGATTATTTTGATTCACTTTTACATCTCCCAAACTCGTTTTTGCATCAACAAAAATTTCATTTGTTTCTCCAATTTTGATATCACCAAGATTGTTTTCAATAGAAGAATCTTCCATAATTGTTAAAGAACCTATTTTCACATCTCCACAATCCGATGTCACCTCAACCTTATTTCCAACCGATTCTATTTTAATATTTCCATAATGATTTTTCACAAAAGCATTTTTCACTTTCCCAAAAGTCACATCTCCGCAATCTTCTTCTATTCGAATCGTCCCATTTTCTAAATCAATTCCTTTAATATCTCCATAATTGGCTTTTACATTAATTTCCTTTGCATACTCTTTTGGCAAATAAACAATCATATCATTCATATAAAAATTCATGCCAAACCACCTTTTATTTTTATACTGAGAATAATCTACTCTTAATTTTTGATTCTCAAAATCCACTTTCAACTCTTCTGCATCTTCACCATAAACCAATACTTTAATCTTTCCATCCAGACTTTCCTCAAATTTAATGTCTCCTGCTGTTGACAAAATTTCCAAATTTTCAACTGCCTCCAACTCATAACTTTCCTCAAAAATCACACTACTACTTTTGTTAACCGACCAATTCTTAAATCCAATACTACCACTTAAATAGAAATACAGAAAAAGCATCAACAAAATAATGATAATTATTAATAAAACAATCAACGTAATAATCAATCCTCTATTTTTCATCTTTCTCCTCCTTTAACATAAAGAATAACTTCACAACCTGACACAATAATCCATTAATAATAAAAATAACCCAAGTAATATGCCAAGCCATTGTGATAAAACTTACGATAAAATAAACAGCAACACAAATCGCATCAATAATTCCTTCAATGGATTTCACAATCTCTGTTTCTTGTTTTTCTTTCTCTGTTTCTTGAAATTTCGGAATTGACATATAATGTTTAATAATTTTAGCAGTTGCCCATCCAATCATACACAAAAATAATGCTGTCACAACTATTGGATTCATTTTTAAAACTGGAATTGCTACAATCAAAAGTGCTACTGCTGCTATATAAATAAAAACTGCTGTACTCACAACTTCTGCCGATTTCCTTCGTATCTCTTGTTTAGTTGGAATTTTCTCTGGTTCTTCTTTTTTAACCGATTCACAGTCCTTTTCCTCCGCTTTCTTTCCTGTCAGCAATTCCTCTGTGCTAATACCAAATAACTCGCACAAAGGAAGTATTTTATCAAAATCTGGTGTACTTTGATTCGTTTCCCATTTAGAAACCGTTTGTCTTGTTACATTTAATTTTTCTGCTACCTCCTCTTGCGATAAATTTTTTTCTTTTCTTAATTCATATAATTTTTCTCCAAAATTCACTTAAAAATCACCCTCCTAACTTAATCAAATTATACCATTTTTTACAAGTTGCATCTACCAATTTGAGTTGGAAATTTGTCAACTGAAATTAACATTCCGCTTTTTTCAAGGCTTTCGTGTCTTATTTTTAGACATGAAAGAAAGAGAACTTTCACATAATATTTATGTAAGTTCTCTTTTTAATTCTACTATGGTTATCTATTACGATTGTCCAAATCTGGTTGATAACTATCTCGACTTTGATTCATCCTTTTGACAACCTCATTATGATAAATCGCCATTTTCTCTCCTTTATCCTAGATTCCCATAATATTATATCCACTATCTGCATAAATAATTTGCCCTGTAATTGCTCCTGACATCGAACTTAGTAAAAAGGCAACACTATCACCAACTTGCTCTTTTGTCACATTTCTTCTAAGTGGTGCTTTTTCTTCTACGACATTCAAAATCGAACCAAAATCCTTAATTCCTTTGGCAGACAACGTTTTGATTGGTCCTGCTGAAACAGCATTAACACGCATTCCCATTGGTCCAAAATTATCAGCTAAATAACGTACACTACATTCTAAAGCAGCTTTCGCAACACCCATTACATTATAATTTGGAAGCACTTTTGTAGAACCATGATATGTCAAACTTACCAAACTTGCCTCCTCTGCCAAAACGTCTTTCTCTTTTGCAATTCTAGCAGTTGCCACAAATGTATAAGCACTTACATCTACAGCATGCGAATAGCCTTCTTTACTTGTTTCTACAAATGGATTATGTAAGTCATCTGTAAAAGCATGTGCGATACAATGCACAATTCCGTCAATTTTTCCAAAATCTTTTTTTATATTTTCAAATAAAGTTTCTAATTCGGTATCGATTGACGCGTCACATGTGTAAGCTTTTGGTTCGCCAAATTCAGAAATTAATTCTTCAATTTTTTCTCTATTTTCTTCTCCCATAAAAGTAAAAATTACTTTTGCACCTTGGTCGAAAGCAGACTTTGCCGCTCCATACGCAATACTCCATTTGTTTCTAATTCCCATAATTAGAATTGTTTTGTCCTTTAAAATCATTTTAAAATCCTCCTAAAAATTTTTATTTTATATATTCACCCATAGCACGGAACTTATGATATCTCTCATCCACTAAGTCCTCCACAGATAACTTTTTCAATCTCTTAGTACTAGAAACAATCGCCTTTTTTAAACTTTCAGCCACTATTTCTACATCATTTTGTGCACCGCCAATTGGTTCTTCGATAATTTTATCAATTACTTTAAATTTTTTCAAGTCTCCTGCTGTCATTTTCATTTTTTCGGCAGCCTCTTTGACTCTGGTTCCGTCTTTCCATAAAATACTGGAAAATCCTTCTGGCGAAAGTACTGAATACACTGCATTTTCCAACATCAAAATTTCATCTCCCACACCAATTGCAAGTGCTCCACCACTCGAACCTTCTCCAATAACAATACAAATAATCGGTGTTTTTAAATTAGCCATTTCCATCATGCTTTTCGCAATTGCTTCACCTTGCCCACGCTCTTCCGCGCCAATACCAGGATAGGCACCTTTTGTATCAATAAAAGTCACAATTGGTCTCCCAAATTTCTCAGCTTGTTTCATCAAACGAATCGCTTTTCGATAACTCTCTGGATTTGGCATACCAAAATTACGCTTAATATTTTCTTTCGTATTTCGCCCCTTTTGTTCAGCGATAACTGTAAAATTCTGTTTTCCAATCCTTCCTAAACCGCAAACCATTGCTTCATCATCGCGATAAACACGGTCACCATGAAGTTCCATAAATTCGTCAAAAATAATATCCATATAATCAAGTGCTGTGGGACGTTTTGGATTTCGTGCGATTTCTAATCTTTGCCAAGCAGTCAATTTGCTGTTTTCTTTACGCGCCAATTTTTGCAACTTTGCCGTTGCCTCTTTTAATTCGCTTGAAACATCAATCATTTTGTCTTGACTAATATTTTTCAACTCTTTTACCATATTTTCTAATTCTTCAATTTCCGTCAATTCCTTACTTTTCGGCAAAATGTTCACCTCCTCTTTTTTTGTTATGTACGATTGTTAATAAATCTTCTATCCCCTCTAATTTATAATCACATTCTGCGACTTCTCCAAATCCATAAGCCGCATACACAAATGGAATCTCTGCAAAATCGGCAGCAGTTTTATCGCCTATGGTATCTCCCACATAAATCGGATTTTTTAAAGCATTTCTTTGCATGACTAATTTTATATTTTCGCCTTTGCTTACCCCTGTTTTCCCATGACTTTCATAATCGCAAAAATATTCCTCCAAATGACTAGTTTTCAAAAAAGCCTGCATATAATCTTCCATACAATTGCTTACAATTAACAACTTAAAATCTTCTGATAACTTTTTTAGTGTCTCTTCTACTTTAGAATATAAAATACCACCTTTTTCTGATAAAGCTTTTGCATTATTAGTAAAAGCTTCTCTTGCATATTGTCTCGCTTTTTCCATGCCTAAATAACCATAATACTTTTTAGCATTTTCCTCAAATGGAGAGCCCATTTGAGCCTTTACCATTTCTGCAGATATGTCATATAAAATATCTTTATGTTTCTTTTTCATGTTATTCAAAGCATCTACACAATTCTCAATCGTACTCCACAAAGTGCCATCCAAATCAAAAATAATGCTATCTATTTCTTTCATCTCATTCTCCTACTTATGAAACTTAATAATGCGATAAAGTGTCTCCTTCATATCTTTTCTCTCCACAATTTTATCCACAAATCCATGCTCCAACAAAAATTCTGCTGTCTGAAATCCTTCTGGCAAATCTTCACCAATCGTTTGTTTAATCACTCGTTTTCCTGCAAAACCAATCATCGCATTTGGCTCTGCCAAAATAATATCTCCCAAAGAAGCAAAACTTGCTGTCACACCACCATAAGTTGGGTCAGTCAATACCGAAATAAACAATCCTCCTGCTTCATTCAATTTAGCAATCGCTGCAGATGTTTTCGCCATTTGCATCAGTGAAATAATTCCTTCTTGCATTCTCGCTCCACCAGAAACCGAAAAAATAATCAATGGCACCTTTAATTCGATTGCCTTTTCAATAGAATACGTAATTTTTTCACCAACGACACTTCCCATGCTTCCCATCAGAAAATTTCCATCCATCACGCAAATGACAACCTCTTCTTGATTGATTTTTCCCGTTCCACAAACCACAGCATCATCAATCTCTAGCACGGTTTGAAGATGTTTTAATTTTTCAGCATAGTCTTCCATTTCCAATGGATTGACGGTTTTTAAATTCAAATCAAAAGCCTGAAATGAATTCTCATCCAGCGTTTGCCAAATTCTACGTCTGCTTGACAAACGAAAATGATGTCCACAATTCATACACACACTGTAATTTTCTCGCACATCTTCTCGATATAATATCTCGCCACATTTTTCGCATTTTAGCCATTTTCCAACTGGAATATCTCCTTTATTTTCTGGTTGACGTATATTTTTATTTCCTCTTTTCTTGATTTTATCGATAACCATTTTTTACTCCCTTATATATCAAATTCTTTTTTTATAAATGATGTATCAAAATTACCAGAAACAAAATTTTCGTTTTCTAAAATTTGATATAAAAAATCAATATTTGTATCAACACCATCCATCACACATTCTTCGAGTGCAACTTTCATTTTGGCAATCGCCTCTTCTCTGGTTTCGCTATGCACAATAATTTTAGCAATCATCGAATCATATACTGGTGGAATTTTGTAGCCTGTATAAACTGCTGTATCAGTTCTTACACCATTTCCGCCTGGCAAATGTAAATCATTAATCGTTCCTGGACAAGGCATAAAATTTTTCTCTGGATTTTCAGCGTTAATTCTACATTCAATACTATGCCCCTTAACTGAAATGTCCTGTTGTGAATAGCGTAATTTTTCACCTGATGCAATTCGTAGTTGTTCTTTTACAATATCAACACCTGTCACCCATTCTGTCACAGGATGTTCCACTTGAATTCTCGTATTCATTTCCATAAAATAGAAATTTTGATATTTGTCAACCAAAAATTCAATCGTTCCTGCATTCGAATAATGCGAAGCTTTCACAGCATTTATCGCTGCTTCTCCCATTTTTTTACGTAACGTTTCATTCAAAACCGTAGAAGGACTTTCTTCTAAAACCTTCTGATTTCGTCTTTGCACCGAACAATCTCTTTCTCCCAAATGAATACAATTTCCAAATTCATCCGCCAACACTTGAATTTCGACATGTCTCGGATTTTCAATAAATTTTTCTATGTAAATTTCATCATCATTAAATGAAATTTTTGCTTCTTGCTTTACGATTTCATAAGCTTCTTTCAATTCGTCTGACGCATTCACAAGGCGGATTCCTTTTCCGCCACCGCCTGCTGCTGCTTTTATCATAATCGGATAACCAATACGTTCAGCAATTTCTTTGGCTTCCTCAAAACTTTTAATACTTCCTTCTGAACCTGGAACCACTGGAACTCCTGCACGTTTCATGAGTTCTTTGGCATTGGATTTGTTACCCATTAGGTCAATGATTTTGTAAGAAGGTCCAATAAATTTGATGTGACTTTCCTCACACATTTTTGCAAAATTGGCATTTTCCGATAAAAAACCAAATCCAGGATGGATACTATCACTACCAGTCCCACAAGCTGCTTGTAAAATATTTTTAATATTCAAATAACTTTGTGCCGATTTGGCTGGGCCAATACACACAGCTTCATCTGCTAGACGCGTATGCAAAGCATTTTTATCGGCTTCAGAATATACCGCAACCGTAGAAATTCCAAGCTCTCTACAAGCTCTAATAATACGAACTGCAATTTCGCCACGATTGGCAATTAAAACTTTTTTAAGCATTTTGTTCTCCTTTACAAGTTTTATTTTATCTGTTATAATATTTTTATCAATAATCGAATGGAGGTATAAATTTGTCAACTCAATTTTATTTTAAACAGGAATGGCTAGATAGTGAAAAATTAAATAATTGGCAATGTTGTGATTACATTCATAGTCTTCTTCAGTCCGCTATAACAAAAGACGATTCAACTGGTATATACACTATAAAAAGTAATTTTTACCTTATGCATTGCTCATCATTATCTCTACTTTCTGAAGTTTTAAATGAATTAGGCTTTAGAATTGTAAAACTTAAAAACATTAGAATACCTTTTTTTACTGGAAGTTTTATTAAAATTTTACCATTCCCTTATACTGATTCACGTTGCCGTGCAAAAGAGTTACAAAAACACTAGAGAATCTTCTCTCTAACACTTATGTCACACAAGCAAATTAAATTTTGCTTGTGTGGCTTTTCTTTATCCCACAATCGCAAACGTAAGCTCCCCTTTTGCTGCCACTTGCCCATCCACTGTGGCAATAGCTTCACCAACTCCAATTGGTCCTTTTTTCTTGATGATTTTAACTTCTAATTTTAGTACATCTCCTGGAACCACTTGTCTTTTAAAACGCAATTTATCGATTCCGCCAAATAACGCATTTTTGCCCTTATTTTCTTCCATCGACAAAATCGCAACCGCTCCCGTTTGTGCCAAAGCTTCCACAATTAGCACACCAGGCATGATTGGTTGACCAGGAAAATGTCCCGCAAAATGTGGTTCATTAATACATACATTTTTATACGCTGTACAACTTTCTCCCGGCACATATTCTTCCACTTTATCAATCATCAAAAAAGGCGCACGTTGTGGAATAATTTCCATGATTTCGTTTATATTTAACATATTTTTCTCCTTTTATTGAAATTTCACATAATTTCCCTATAATCTTCACGCAAAATTCACCATACTATGCCTATTTTATCACAAATAATGGTTGATTATATTCCACCATTTCATCATCATTAACTAAAATTTCAACAACTTCTCCGTCAAATTCTGATTCAATTTCATTCATCAATTTCATGGCCTCAATAATGCACAAAGTATCTCCTTTTTTTACTTTACTACCAATTTTTACATATGCTTCTGCTGTTGGTGCAGATTTGGAATAAAAAGTCCCAACCATTGGCGATTTTACAACCTTTCCCTCCATTTTAGAGGTTTCTTGTTTTATTTCCATTGGAACTTGCGCTGGTGTAATATTCATTGGAGGTTGTGGTTGTGAAACAACTGCTGGTACTGGTGCTGAAAGTTTTTTTCCATCCTCTTTTTTCATACTAATTTTGATTCCGTCTGGAAATTCAATTTCTAATTCCGTTAATTTCGAATTTCCCATATCATCCATCAATTTTTTGATTTCATTATATTCCATATTTTTCTCCTTTCTTTTTTAAATTGCTAAAATCAGTTTTGATTATTGTTCATATTTTTTAAATATAATACTGCCATTGTGTCCGCCGAATCCTAGTGAATTGGACATTGCATATTTTACATCTGCTTTTCTTGGCTCATTTGGAACAACATCCAAATCGCATTCTTCATCTGAAACTTGATAATGAATCGTTGGTGGCACTAATCCTTTCTCAATTGCTTTAATACATGCAATCGCCTCAATTCCACCAGCAGCACCTAGTAAATGTCCTGTATTTCCTTTTGTTGAACTCATCATGACATTTTTACTTGCTTCACCGAATGCAATTTTGACAGCTGAAGTTTCTCCTGCATCATTCAAATGGGTAGATGTTCCATGTGCATTAATATAAGTGATTTGCTCTGGTTTAATTTTAGCATCTTGCATTGCAAGTGTCATTGCTCTTGCTCCACCTTCTCCATTTGGTGCTGGAGACGTAATATGAAAACTATCCGAACTTGCTCCATAGCCAACGATTTCAGCATAAATTTTCGCACCTCTTTTTTGAGCATGTTCTAATTCTTCTAACATAATCAATCCGCAACCTTCTCCCATGACAAATCCATTTCTTTCTTTATCAAATGGAATACTCGCTCTTGTTTTATCTTCCGCTGTTGATAATGCTTTCATATTAGCAAATCCAGATACTGCAATTGGTGTAATAGGAGCCTCTGTTCCTCCTGCCATAATTACATCTTGATAGCCATGTTTAATCATGCGGAAAGCTTCTCCAATCGAATCTGTTCCACTAGCACATGCGGTTGTCAAGCAAAAAGATTGTCCTTTCGCTCCCACTTCTATGGAAACATTTCCTGCCGCCATATTGCTAATTGCCATTGGAATGAAAAATGGCGATACTCTACCTGGTCCTTTTTCATTTAAAATTGTACTTCCGGTTTCTGTTGTGATTAATCCTCCAATTCCTGAACCAACAATCACACCAAAGCGAGTAGCATCGATTTCTTCTACCTTCAACTTACTATCTTCCATAACCTCTTTAGCTGCCACTAAAGCAAATTGTGTAAAACGGTCCATTCTTTTGGCTTCTTTTCTATCAATATAATCTTCTGGATTGAAATTTTTTACTTCACCTGCAAGACTCACTTTATGGTCTGTTATATCAAATGCCGTAATTTTATCAATTCCACATTTTGTTTCTTCAATTCCTTTCCAAAATTCTTCTACATTATTTCCGATTGGTGTAATACAACCTAATCCTGTTATAACTACTCTTCTTTCCATTGATTTCTCCTTTATTTTATTTTTATTCTAAGTAAGATTGGAATCTTACTCCTATATTTTTACATAATCATTCCGCCATCAACATGGATAACTTGACCTGTGATATAAGATGCTTCTTCTGACGCTAAAAATTTTACTAAATTAGCAACATCTTGCGCTTCTCCCATTCTTTTTAATGGAATTTGTGTACTAATATTTTCTTTTTGGCTATCATTTAAAACACTCGTCATATCGGTTGCAATAAATCCCGGTGCAACAGCATTTACTAGAATATTTCGGCTAGCTACTTCTCTGGCTAAACTTTTAGTAAATCCAATGATTCCTGCTTTGGAAGCAGAATAATTTGTTTGCCCAGCATTTCCAGCAACTCCGACAACTGATGAAATATTAATGACTCTACCAGATTTTTGTTTAATCATGAGCGGAATCACGTTTCGGGTAACATTGAACGTTCCTACTAAATTAATATCTATAACACTTTCAAAATCTTCTTTTGCCATTCGCATTAATAAACCATCTTTGGTGATTCCAGCATTGTTGACTAAAACGTCAATTTTCCCTAAAGTTTCTATTACTTCTTTGACCATTTTTTCTGCATCTTCAAATTTTGAAACATCGCCTTGTACTAAAGCACATTTTATATCAAAATTTTGCTCGATTTCCGTTTTTAGTTTTTCTACCTCTTCATTCATCGTTCGGTAATTAATTGCTACATCATAGCCTTCTTTGGCTAATTTTACAGCGATTTCTTTTCCAATTCCACGTGTTGCGCCTGTGATAAATGCTGTTTTTCCATTTTTCATAATTTTATTTTCCTTTCTAAACCTTCAAATTTTCAATTGCATTCTCGAATGATGCAACATCATTAATATTCATGCAATTTACTTTTTTATTTACTTTTTTTACAAATCCTGTTAATACCTTTCCTGGTCCAATTTCAACAAATGTGTCCACTCCATTTTCTATCATATATTGAATGGAATCTGAAAATCGAACAGGATGAATCACATGGTTTGCCAAAATATCTTTTCCATTGTCTTTTTCTGTATATGGCTTTGCATCCATATTTTTGATAACTGCAATTTGTGGCACTTTTATTTCAATATTTTCTAATTCTTTTCTTAATTCATCAGATGCCTTTTGCAATTTTATCGTATGAAACGGTCCTGCTGTTTTTAATTCCAAACAACGTTTAGCGCCTGCTTCTTTTAATTTTTCCATTGCCATTGCAACACCGATTTTATCTCCTGAAATAGCAACTTGACCAGGACAATTATAATTGGCTGGAACAACAAATCCTTCCGTTATTTGCTCACAGACTTTTTCTACCTCCGAATTTTTCAATCCTACTATAGCAGCCATTGCCCACTCGCCTTCTGGCACTAGATTTTGCATAAATTCGCCACGTTTTTTTACGATTTTTATGACATTCTCAAAATCAATCGCATCTCCACAATATAATGCAGAATATTCTCCCAAACTCAATCCTGCGGTATATTCGGCTTGAATTCCATGTTTTTTTAATAATTCTAAAATCGCAATACTCATTGTCAAAATTGCAATTTGTGTATTTTTTGTTTGAAACAATACGTCTTCTGGTGAATCAAACGTCACTTTTGCAATATCGATTCCAGAAATTTGACTTGCTTTTTGGTAAATTTCTCTTATTTCTTCATATTCATCATATAAATCTTTCCCCATGCCAACGCTTTGCGCGCCTTGACCTGGAAAAATAAACCCTAATTTCATAGCTTTTCCCCTTATTTTTATGATTTACTTTTGCATTATATAACACTTTTTCTAAAAATGGAATAGAACGAGTGGTCAGATTTTCATTTTTTATGATTTATTTCGTTCCAAAAATTCGATCTCCAGCATCTCCCAAACCTGGCACAATATAGCCATTTTCGTTTAAATGTTCGTCAATTGCTGTACAATAAATCGGTAGATCTGGATGAATTTCCTGCATTTTTTGGATGCCTTCTGGTGCCGCCAAAATGCACAAAAACTTCAAATTTATTGCTCCGTCTTCTTTTAACATTGTAATAGCATCCATTGCTGAACCGCCTGTTGCAAGCATTGGGTCAAGAACAATCACTTCTCTTTTGGCTAAATCTTTCGGAGTTTTATAATAATACTTCACTGGTTTCAAAGTTTCTTCGTTTCGATACATTCCAATATGCCCAATTTTCGCATTTGGCATAATGTTAATTAAGCCATCTAACATACCAGTTCCTGCTCGCAAAATTGGAATAAATGCGTAATTATCTTCATTTATTTTATGCGCTTTCATTTTACAAAGTGGTGTTTCGATTTCTTCCTCTACTGTTTTAGCATCTTTCAAAGCTTCATAACAAAGAATCGTTGACAATTCTCCAACAATCTCTCGAAATTCTTTTGTTCCTGTATTCTTATTTCTTAAAATAGCTAATTTATGTGATACAAGTGGATGATTCAATTCAATAACTCCCATAATTTTCTCCTTTTATACGATAAATTTTACTTTAAATCTAGTTTATAATATTTTCTAATCACTGTCAATTCAATCTTAGAAAAAAGCTAGCAATTGTCATTTTAAAACAATCACTAGCTTTTTTAAGGCACCATCGTAACCTTTTTGAGTAATACATTTTCTTTCACTTATAACTTTTCAAGAACTAACTCTTCCAATAAACTCAAGCTTTCCTTTTCCTCCAACACAATACTTATGATTCGTTTTCCTTCTTCATCTTTTAAAAGCTCTTGAAAAAATTGTTCTTTTTCCTCAGGCCTTATCTTCTGATAAAAATCTTCATAAAAATCTCCAGACTTTTCTTTTCTTTCAATGACCTTTCTAACAAAATCTTCCACTTGCTCTTCTTTCTTCATATTACAAATCTCTCCGCAAATTTCTGCATCGAAAAGAACAATTTCATCCAACTTTTCTTCCATTAAATAGGTCAAAAATTTGCATTTGATTGGAATATTAGAATACAACCAAGAATACATTTCCGCCGTTCTTTCGACATCTGCATCCTTCAACAAATCCAACTTGACAATTACAACCTCGTAGAGTTTGTTTTTTTCTATTTCCTTGCAAATAGAAAACACATCTCGCTCCAAACAAATTATCTCCTGCAAAAGTCGCCTTGCTGGTCCCACTCCTAAAATTTCCATCAACTTCGCAACAGCATAATTTGAAAGTGTTGCTAATTTTTTAAAAATAGTATCATTGCTTGGAATAGCAAGTCCTTCTGGCATTTTAACATTCATCAATCGGTAATCAACAGTTGAAAGCAATTTTATCCAGCTCTCAAGTGAATTCTCACTTAACAATTTCAGGATTCTTAATCGCCGACCCGCATTTTGTCCATCTGCAAAAAAAAGTGATGAAATATTTCCTTCCTCAGCATTTAATATCTTTCCTAATTGTTCATCAGAAAAGCTATCAAATAACCGCATATCAGCGCAACATCGGTAGTACCAGGTATGTGGTTTAATCATGTAGAAAAATGCTTCTTCCAATCCATATACCTTCAAATTTTCTCGAAGCTCATATAATTCATCCGCGCTCAAGTTTGGTTCAATCTTTTGATACTCTTCCAAAGGAAGGCTTCCAACTAACTTAAACACTCCTCCTTTAAATCCTAAGCCAAGATTTTTTCTCTGGCACTCCCTAAAAAATTTCCGAAGTTTCTTTTCCAATTCTGTTGCCATATTATATTACTCCTTTCTATTTTCCCATATAGGTTCGATGGAGATATCATAACACAGTTTTCATAAAAAAGCAAATTCAATCAATTGACACATTTTGTATCCCATGATACTATTATGAATATAATAATTTAGGAGGTTTTTATGTTTGATAAAATTATTGAAAAACAAAAAGACGAAATAATCCATTCTCTATGTGAATTAATCCAATTCAAAAGTGTCTCACAAGAAACCAATCAGCCTGACATGCCTTTTGGCAAACCTTGTCAAGAAGCTTTAGAATACACTTTAAATTTAGCCAAATCTTTTGGATTTCGCACCAAAAATTTAGATGGCTATTGTGGTTATATTGAGTTTGGAGAAGGTGAAGAATTAGTCGGAATTCTTGGACATCTTGACGTCGTGCCTGCAGAATTACAAGATGGCTGGACAACAGATCCATTTACCCCCACTATTTATGACCATAAACTCTATGGTCGTGGCGCCATTGACGACAAAGGTCCTGTCATAGCAAGCCTTTACGCGATGAAAGCGCTTCTAGATTCTGACAAAAAACTAAACAAACGAGTACGTTTAATTTTAGGATTAAATGAAGAAAAATCTTGGAAATGTATTAAACATTATCAAGAAATCGGAGAAGAAACACCACATGTTGGTTTTAGTCCTGATGCTGATTTTCCATGCATTTACGCCGAAAAAGGTATTTTATCCATCCGAATTCATCAGCCTTTTTCCCTTGACAATCTGGAAATTTTGGAAATTGATTGTCAGCACAATGCATTAAATGTTGTTCCCAAATATTGCTCGATTACACTAAAATTCGATTCTGAACAAGCCCTTCCTTCTTTGGAAAAAACAGATAAAATCGATTTCGAAAAACTCGATTCTCATACACTAAAAATAACAGCACATGGTATCTCAGCCCACGCTGCTCATCCTGATTTAGGGGAAAACGCTATCACATTACTGCTTCACTACTTAAATCATTACTTCCCTTCCGATTTTCTCACCAAGCTTTTAGAAATTGGTTTATTGGAAACCACTAGTCCTTCATTTTTAAACGACACTCCAATTCAAGACGAATCTGGTATTTTAACTTCTAATGTAGGGTTCTTAGGTTTCGAAAACAGTCTTTTAGAAATTGGCTTGAATTTGCGAATTCCAGTTCATACAGCACTTGACGAGATTAAGTCTAAATATACCGCACTCACAAATCTCTTTCCTACTTTAAAAATTGACTTCAGCGCTCAACAAGAGCCACTATTCGTGCAGAAAAATAGTCATTTAGTTACCACTTTAACTAAAATTTTTCATCAAAAAACTGGCTTAAAAGCAGAACCAATTGCCATTGGTGGTGGAACTTATGCTCGTGCTTTTCCAAATTGTGTTGCATTTGGTGCTAATATGCCTGGAAAACAGGATATGTGTCATCAAGTTAACGAATTTGTGGATGTAGATGATTTGATTTTGAGTTGTAAAATTTATGCAAATGCGATTTATGCGCTAGCAACCGAAAAAGAGGAATAATTATGATTATTCCTCTTTTTTCTTGATTTTTGGTATTTTACCCAATTTGACTTTTGGTGGAAAATATGATATAATAATAGGTTAGGGTATATTACCCCTCTGCTTCAATTTTTACTTCCAATAATTTATTCTTCAATTCTGATTCAATTTTCATTAATTCTACTTCCGCTTCTTGTCTTTTGCGTTTGCCATCTGTGTGAATTTGAAGAACCGTGTCTAAAGTTTCAATAATATCTGCATTGGTTTTGGAAAGAGTTTCAACATCAACAATGGCTCTTTCGGATTCTTTCGCAACTTCAATGGTTCCTTGTTTTAATAATTCACTATTTGCTTTTAGCATATCATTGGTTAAATCTGTCACTTTTCTTTGGGTTTCTAAGGCAGATTTAGCATTAGCCAATCCTAACGCAATTACAATTTGATTTTTCCATAATGGAATGGTATTAATCATAGAACTTTGAATTTTATTGACCAATTCGCTATCATTGTTTTGAATTAAACGGATTTGTGGTGCCATTTGGATGGATATAATTCTGGTAGTTTTTAGGTCATACAACTTTTTCTCAAATCGATTAATGGTATCTGCCATGTCTTTTACGGTTTGCACATCCAACTGATCTTGTGTTTCTTTTGCTTTGGTTTCCAAAGATGGTAATACAACTGTTTTCAATTCTTGTAACTTCTTTTCGCCAGCAATAATGTATAAAGAAAGTTCTTTGAAATATTCTAAATTCTTCTCATACATTGTATCAAAAGTTGCAATATCTTTTAACATGGTAAGTTTTTGTGCTTCTAGCATTTTCTCAATTGCGTCAATATTATTTTCTACTTTGTTATACTTGGCAATTACCTTATTTAATTGCTTTTTTATAGAATTAAACAAGCCTGGTTTTCCACTCAAAATGCTAGAAGAATCAGATTGAAAAGATTTTAGTTCGGAAACCAAATTTGCCAGTAAATCCCCCACTTTCCCTGTATTTTTGGTTTTCACTTCTGTTAAAACAGTATCTGAAAATTTGGAAATATTATTTTGTGCAGATGCTCCAAATTGCAAAATTTGCGCTGTGTTAGAAATGTCAATTTTGGTCAAAAATTGGTCAATTGCTTGTTTTTCAGCATCTGTCAATGCCTCATAACTTAACGAATTTTCGATTTTCTCCTCTGTAATTTGTTCTCCTGTAATTAGAGCTGTTTCGAGCTCCTTTGTTTCTACTTTGTCTACTTTTAATTCTAAATTTTCCATATTTTTTCCTTTCTTTTATAAGTTTGAATTAAACAAATTTTTTAATTCATTAATAACATTTCCTGAATTAGCATCAATACTAGCCGCCTCATTAATCGAAGATATTTTTTCGAGTGCTGCAATATTTGCATTATAGCCAATTGTATAAATTGGGATATTCAAATTTTTAATAACATTGCTTGCCTCTTCAATTGAATGACCTCGATTGGTTTCTCCATCACTTAACACAAACATCATCATTTTGGAATCTGGAACTTCTGCCTGTTTTTTGACAAGCATGTCGGCAGCTACCATAATAGCATCAAATGTAGCTGTTTGACCATTGGCATATAAACTTTCAACTGCCCCATTAAAATACGATTTTTGATTTAAGTTAAATTCGTTAATTGGCAAATTAATGGTAACATCTGTGCTATAACTCACCAACCCAATATGATTGTTACTATTAATATATTGCATACTATTAATTAAAGACTGTTTCAATTGAACCAAAGGTTCTCCTGACATACTGCCAGAAACATCTGTTACAAAAACTGCTATGATTGGTTTTCCTAAATCTTTTTCTTCTTTCCATAATTTTTGTGCACTAATTAAAATATCTCCTTCGTAACTGGTTGTATTCGTATAATCTGGATTGTTATAAAACCCATACTCAGTTGCTATTTTTTTTGATTCTCCTGACGTGCAATATTGTGTGAAAAGCTTCAAGAGTTCTTGTTTTTCAGAACTTAGTTCTCCGATTGCATACATTGGGCTATCATGTCTTACTCCAAATGGAATGAATTGATAATCACGTTTCAATGTAGCATCATTAGAATACGTTTGATATTCTAAAATAAAAGCATCTAATGAACCGCTTTCCGCTGCTGTTCTCATTTGCATTGTAATATACGATACAAATGGTACATTTTCTTGAAATTTCTGGAAACCACTAATCGCATTTGTGCTTAATGGATTTTCTTGGTCAAAATAGGATAAGGTAGAAATCAAGAAATTCATACCTGTTGAACTCGCATACGGATTTGTGTATCCCATGGCGATTTCATTGTTACAAGTTGCTTCAACAATGACACCTAAATCAACTTTCCCATATTTTTCTTGCAAAGCATCGTAAGTTGAACTAGATAGCAACATTCCTGCTGCATTTGGGGCAATTCCGTCATCAATTTGCGTAAGATTTACTTTGTGAGAACGAATCATCTCAATCCATAATTCGTTAGATGGTGTAAATGCTTCTGGAACATATTTTTGAGAGGAAATATAGTCTACGGCAATTCCAGAGGCAATCGAACGAATAGAAACCGTTGCCTTTTTCCCATTGACCGTTTGACCAGATTGATTAAACTTTTCGGCTATCTCATTTAGCCAACCATCTGTGTCTTCTCCTGCTTTTTCTGGGGAAGAAAAAATTTCAATGTTAATTTCCCCTTTTCCTTCCACAGTAAGTGGATATTCTGAAATATCTGGTAATTCATCTTTTAGCTTGGTTTCTCCCAAAGAAACCGTTGATTTTTTCAAATCTGCTTGTTCTACTTTGATTTTTTTTAAATATTTATCCAAATAGGATATTGCTTTATCATACGATTTTTCAGAAGATGACTTTTTTAAATTTTGTGTAAAATAAATCCCCCCTGCAATCATTACAATAAATATGATGATTAAAATCATCATCATTTTTCTTTGTTGATTCATGATTTCCTCCTTATTTTTAAATTTCATCGCCACGTAAGGTTTTGAGAGAATTGGTCATATCGCTTAAAACATTGCTTAAAGTATCGTCAGTTGTGGTATCATCTAATTGAGAAACTTCCGTCAACAATTTGTTAAATTCGGTCAAAATATTTTCATTGGATACAATTAATTTTTGAATATATTTTTTATGCTCTTCAGACAAATTTTCTCCCATATCTGCATCATAAATTGCAATTCTGTTTAAAATTTTTCTCACATTATTGACTAAAAATGAAGTAGCCTGTACTCCCAAATCGGTTAAGGCTGTAAAATGTTCTTTATTATTTTGTTGCAGTATTTCGTTTAATACTTTATTCTTTTTATCAATCGAAACTATTTGCAGAATCGCTTGACTAATTTCTTTTTCAAAGGGAGATTTTTTGGAATAACAGGATTCTAATGCTTGTTTGTAATCATTTACATCCTTTAATTTATCTAAATCATAGCCATATTTGGCAGTATTAGAAAAACCTAGAAATAAGATTTCTCCTAGTATAACTAAAATATTAATAAGAATCATAATACAAAAAAAGACTGGTTGAATCTGAAAAGATAATCCATAAATTCCTGGTGAAAATAAAATAATATCAATGAACGCTAAGGTGATTGTGATAATTAACAGTTTTAAAAAAACTTTATTATTCATCTTAAGCCTCCTTACTAATCAAATTTTAATTGATTTTTGCAGAAATGTCAATCATTTTTCTGAAAAAATATAGAGAACTGATTTTGCGTTTAAGTTAACAAAAAGAAAAACAAAGATAGGTTAAATGTAACCTCCTATCTTTGTCTTTTTGAAAGCTATTTTCTCCGCTCCGCACTCCACCTTCCATTTTGTTCTTTCCCTAATAACCACATTACGTGGTGTTCATTCCCAACTGGGCATTTTTTGTTTTATATCTATTAACATAAATACATTGTAACATACTTTAGAAGAAATGTCAAAATTTTATCTTTTTATCTAGGTTAGCAAAAGTCACTATCTTTTAACTAATGTAATTCATATACACCATTTTCGCTATCATACGTAATGGAAACACCCGAAAGTGAAACAACTGGTCGCACCAATGGTTTCCATTTAGGATTAGCAAGACCTTGTGAATACGAAAACGTTCCGACTCCCGTAAAACACATAAGAAAATCTCCTATGTGCGCTTGATAAGAAGGTGATGCAAAATAATAACCCCAACTTCCACTTATAGAATAACTTGGAAAATTCCTACCTACTGATTGCTCATCTGAATTTAACTTTTGAAAATTCCAAAGACTCTGATTGTTTTCTCCTCCTGCTGGAATACTTGGACATGTAACATAAAAAACATCTCGATATCGTTCTGCAACATCCGTCATTGTAACAGGTCTTACTGATGTAATTTTAGAAGCAAGCTCGTCTTCACTGCGGAAAACAGAGCCTGTTACTTCATCACCTGGAGCTTTTCCAGCAATATTAATAAAATAGCCTCTATTGTTCACCGCACTACCATAATTTATTCCTGAAAATATTACATCTTCAAAATTGTAATATAAGCCAATCGCCATTTTGGCTGAAACATGACCAAAAGAATTTGGATAAACCGTAAATGTTTGGGAATATAAATTATATTGTGCATTATTCGCAGCCCATTTCCCAATGCTTCCACCACTTAATAAATTCCCATTTTCATCATAAGCTTTATCACTTTCTGGAACATTTGAAACAAATGTGTCTCTTTTAAAATTTATGCCCGCAGGTAGACCTGTACTAATTAAAGAAATATCATATTTTGATGAATCGGATTCCCAAGGTGTCACATTCAGAATTCTCCAACCATTGTAAGCATTATAGGTAAACGAAGTTTCCAGCACATCTGTATAACTGACATCATATTTTGCAAACCCTCCCTTTAATTCTGCTTCTGTATATTCTTTTACGACAGTCACCTCACAACTTGCTTCATATTTTCCACATTTTGCTGTTATCTTTGTTGTTCCTGCCCCTACACCCAGCACAGTTATTGTTTTACCTGTTCCTGTTATTTGTATTACTTTTCCTTCTGTATCTTCTGTCTGCCAAATAATCTCATCTGATAATTCTTCTAATAATTCCAATGTGATTTCTTTTTCCTCTTCCATCCCCAAACTTATTTTCGATATTAACGAAATGCCTGTTAATTCTGTTATTTCGAAATTTAAGTTAATTAGAAACATTTTGGTAACTTCTTGTTTTTTCATTTTTATCTTTTTACCTGTAACAGAAGCATCTTCTATGATTTCACCATTGTATTCTTGTAATTTTTCACTAACCCATTGTTCAGTTATATGCTCAATTGTTGCTTTTCCCTCTTTTTCTAATTGCAAATCTCCGTATTGCTAACATCAAATGTTCCTTCATTTCCCCCACAATTTGCACAGTTCTTGCCTCAGTTGCTCTTTTTAAAACTCCCTTTTCTCCAGCTATAAAGCTAAAACTCACTCCTGCCAAAATTAGTAAAACTATAATTGTAATAACAAGTGCAATAAGCGTAATTCCTCCGCATTTTTTCATTTTATTTTCTCCTTTCTTATTTTTGTGAACTCTTCTTTTTTCATGGTTGTAAGCCTACCTAAAATCTATTTTATGGCAGATTTACACAAGAAATAGTCATTTATGATGATTGAAATGCCAAAAAGGATGCACTATAAACATAGTTCATCCCTCCTTTTTTCTTGACAAAA
>OFHM01000513.1_pt1 | contig 32448 bp, 27 predicted proteins | sample 1521311 | NCBI WGS metagenome assembly OFHM01 (sample SAMEA3504083, study PRJEB24116) | mouse gut metagenome | biome: mouse gut; feature: mouse-associated habitat; material: faeces | place: Denmark | collected 2011 | reverse complement strand
TTTTATTATGTTCCCTTTGTACACCGTTGCAATGGTTATACTATAAATAGAATAAGTGATCGACAATAAAATGTTCCCAAAATTGACAGCAGGATTATACATATCAGACTCTTATCAGAGGAATTTCATTTCCCATAGACACAGAATTTTTTACGGCCTCAAGGATTCTGTTACACTACCCTAAATCACCACCGGCTAAAACTGGTGGGTTTAGGCTGGCTGCTGAAACAGCCTAAAGTTGTCCGAACTCAAAGTTATCGCGGTTGGCTATACTGAGCATGAGGGTTGGCTCAGTTGGTTGGGAAGTTATATCTCCCTCTCCTATTTTAATTGTAATGCCAAAATAACTTTGCCACCACATGCTTCCCTTCCACAAACGGCTCCAACCAGAAGCGTGAATCATATGAATATTCCGCATTATCCCCCAGAACATAATAACAGTCTTCCGGAACTGTCAAAATGGCGCCATTTCTTTCAATCGTTTCACCTGCGACTGCAGCAATCCGTTTCACAAGCAGTTTCCCATCATGTCGGAATATAATGATATCTCCTGCTTCCAAATCGGAATATATTCGGCACCCGATGATATAACTTCCTCTTTTCAATGTCGGCTCCATAGACTCCGTTGGCACGTACCCTAACAAAAACATATACTTCAAAAATAAAAATGTAAAAAGCATCACAACTGCAGGAAAAAGCCAAGTTCCTGTCTTTTTCAATAATCTCCTCATCATAACGATCCTCACTTTACTGTCGTGTAACTAAAAAAAGCGGGATACTGAAAACCTTTTGGTTCCAGCATCCCTTTTTCACTTTAAGAACGATAGACGGCAATCGCCTCTGTTTCCGGACGTTCTTTCAAAAACTTCCGTGCCTTTGACACCCATGCACACACCAGCTTCGCTGAAGCTCCCATACGCTCCCCAATCTCACTGCTGGTGTATCCCTGGGACATCATAACCATTGCATCTATCCCTTTGGCAGTTGAGGGCGGCGCCTCTCTTCTGGCAGAACTGAGCGCCTGGAACAAATCTATGCGAAGCCCGCTTAAAAATTCCCCATTCTCGGTTTCCACCTTTTTATATGGCGTCACATCAGCGGTTATTTCATCCGAATACCGTTTGGTTTACTGAATCAATGCATCACATATTTCATGCCAAATCAGCCGATATGCATAAGTGGAAAAAGTCCCGCCCTTATCTGTCGCTGCCGCTTTACACAAGCCAACGCACCCAATCTGAAACAGATCGTCATAAGTGTAAAATCCCCATTGATTGTAACCATGTACTTTATCCTTAATCACCTGATGTACCAGACCCATATTCTCCTCCACTTTTCTTTGTTGTATGACCGTTAATGTCATGATGCTGCACCTCCTCTCACCATGCGGAACTGTTTCTTATTTTTCCTTCCTCTATACTGATCCAGAAGTCTGCGGCTTTCTTCAATCACCTGCTTACAGTAATATTCCCCCAGATGCCCGATATGGGCCTCCGACAGTGGGGCTGAAATCAAATCCGCAAGCCACTGGTATGCATCCTGTTTACTCATGTACCCAGACTGATGGAGTTGGTCAAAATACTGGTGCGCCGTCCTCCTGAGTGTGCGCAGCTCATGATTGGCAAGGCTGCCTACCGGAATCCTGGTACCTACATGGACACGCACATAGGCGTCACACTGCGGGTAATGGCTGCACACATACAGCATTATCCCTTTACTGTTGTCATAATAAATACCGTCTGCACTCCGGTACACTACCGTGCTGCCACAATAGGGGCAACGCATATTGCCTGCCTGAAATCCCTTTCTTTTTTTCTTTTTGTTTTTATTCTTCATCTATATTCCTCCGTTTTATATCAAAAAAGCCGGAAGCTCTGCGAAAAAAGCATACAGAGCCAGTGCGTTGGCGTTTGGGTGTCTCGTCCAACATTTGACTCTGTAAGTATTTAAGCAGCCTTCCGGCCTACATATTCAGTTGTGGCTTGCGTTATTGTGGATTCGCTCAATGCGCAAAATCCGTAACGGTTCCTTACCCTCCTCCGGATAAGTCTGACGCTATACCAAACGTACCGAAAGCCTGAACGCAAGCCCCTGCCACGGTTTTAGTATAGCAAATCAATCGCTAGATGTCAAGCCTTTTAGAAATATTATTATATTTTATTCTATATTTTATTCCTATTAGATTTATATCTAGCTTTTTGTCTCAGTCTGGAGGCTATTCTTCTTCCTCCTCATCGTACTCGTAACCACTCTCATCTTCTCTACGCCTTTTGATGATATGCATCGTAACCAATCCACCCACCGCAAGAATCATGCCTCCGATAAAAAGGCAAAGATGAAGCACTGGTATGCCTGCAACCAAAGCATCTTCTGCCTTTTCCGGCTGCTCTGTTGTGATTTCTTCCGGCTGTTCTGTCACAATCTCTTCTGATTGTTCTTCTGACGGGCTTTCTGTTGTGGCAGGGGCCTGCGTCGGGGAAGGAGCTTTTTCAGAGGAATTCATACAGGTCAGAACATACTCTTTACTGCCGCCAATTTCCAGGCGGAGTACCCCATCCTGGCCTACAGGTATGGTATCCGGATATAATCCGGCATCAGTCTTTATTTGGAACTCCACTCCTGCCCACTCCGCCCCCAGCTGAATCTCCAGCTGTTCAGGCTGGGCAACCTGTAGCTCGGTGCTATTGGTCCCCTGCGGCTGTGCAAAAACCGGTCTTACAGAGAAAAAGGACATACACATCATGGTCAAAAACAGCAAAACATGCTTTTTATACTTTACTCTCATGGCTTTCTACCTCCAAATTCTTTCTAAAATGAAGAAACCGGACAGGAATCATCCTGCCGGCTCCTCTTAGTTACTTTCATACAAAATACCGGAAATCTTATCGCTTACTGTGGAATCTCAGTCCTTTTTTACGCTTTCTGAGACTATAGGCACAAGCTCCGATGCCTCCAGCTCCTGCTGCCATCAGACCGAACCACAGCCACAGATTGGAAGTATCTCCTGTCTTCGGCACATCCACAGTAATCTTATCATTATGTACATTGACCGTCAGGGTTTCATCCACTACCAGTTCCACTGTTACAGGATCTGGACGTTTGTACCCTGCACTGACGCTGTCCTCCACTTCGGTTATCGTATATCTGCCGACACGCAGGTCCTCAATAAAAATTTCACCTCTGGCATCCGTTTGGAATGTCTGGTCATAATTGTCCCCAACCACGCGGAATGAAAAGCCCTCCACGCGGCCGTCAGAGGAAGTTTTTACAATCTTGAGGTTTCCTCTGTGGGCCTGGTTGTAAAATCCTTTGCCTGCTTCGTTCTCAATCTCATAAGTTTCCCCATCTGTATCAATCATGGCATAATAAACATTCTCATCCAGATAGAAACCGTCCGGCGCGGTTTTCTCTTTGACAAGCACGCCGCCGTAAAGCAGGTCACGCATCTCATACTGGCCCGTCTCGGTTTCCTCCATGGTACCCAGAAGCTCATCATGCTTATCAAGTTCTTTGTTCCCATTGACGTCACGGTATACTTCAAATACAGCCCCACTCAGCTTATTTTCCGGATAATCTTTGTCAAATTTCGTCAGATGGAGGTTCCCACGGATAAACTTATTGGTAATTTCCAACTCAATGACCTGCTCATCCTCATTAATAGCAACAGGGAAAAGCTCCGTGCAAAGTACAAAGCCCTCCGGCTGCTCGATTTCCCGTACCATCCACAGTCCATATGGGACATCCTCAAACCGGAAAGAGCCATCCTCATCGGAAGTTGTCACTAAAATTGCAGACTCTTCTGTAAATTCTTCGGCAGATGGTGCAAACAGGCCAATCTTGGCCCCGCCTAAGCCTTCCCCATCCTCATCCAGCTTCTTACCGGATATGGAACCATAAACCAGTTCATTGACAATAGGCTCGCCGTCATTGGCTGCAATTGTCACAACTGCCGTGTCCTGATCCCCATATGCAAATACTACAGGATACTTGGCATCACTTAAAAGATAATGCGCATCCGTGCTATGTTCCTTCAGATAATAACTGCCCAGCGGCAAATCAGTCTTGGCAACGCCCCTGCCGTCTGTATCCACGCTTACAACCTCAAGCAGCCCGTCTGCCGGGATGACAGAACCATCTGCTGCAGTAAGATCTTCTGCTGCATACAAGCCAAACGTAATGTTGGCAAGCTCATTGTTATTGCCAATCCCAAATGCTTCGTTCAGCTCCAACGTCTTCTCCAGACCCAGTTCTACCTTCTGACGTTCATTATAAACGCCGGCGGCTGTTTCCGTCAGGTCAATCTCCTGGCCCGCATAGACCAGTTCCACCTGATGCGGCTCTTTGTTCAGCACCATACCGTAAGGAGCCTTTGTTTCAACAATCTCATATTTGCCCAAATACAGTTCTTTGCTGGAAACAGCGCCTCCAGGACCGGTTGTAACAGTATCCACCACTTTGCCCTTTTCAGCACGCAAGGTCCCATCCGGCGTAATAATGTCTTCTGCCGCACGAATTTCATAGACTGCCCCCTCCATGCCGCGGATTTCATAAACCGGCTGGTAAAGAACTTCCACACCATCCTTGTCTGCCCCATCGGATGTCGTGACGGAAGCAAACACTTCGCCGTTCTTTGCAACAACAATTTTACCCTTCTGCGGCATGTTATGCTTTTCAACTACCACCACATCCTGTGTCCCGTCCACCGTGAAAGGAACCGGCTCGCTGTCCAGTACATAGCCATAGCAGGTTTCCACCTCAATCAGTTCATACTGGCCATGCGGCAGCTCATTAGGAAGCATCAGCCATCCTTCCTCATTGGTAAAGAACGTGTTGATTATAACAGGCGTCGGGTAATAAATTGTTTCTGCAACCAATTCGCCTGTAGACAGGTCACGGACCTGAAACCCGACACCGGCTGCAGGAATAATTTTCCCGGTTTCTGCATCATGCTTTTCTACACGGATAAGGCTGGCCTTTGTTATATTGTTCAGGATATAGGAATAGGTCTGATCATCTGTACGGATATATACAATGAAATCCGGAATGAATGCCTGTCCTTCCTGCCCCTTTGTCTGGTGTACCACATAACGTCCATAAGAAAGATCCTTGGAAGCAGCAAACCCGTCTGCATCTGTAATCAGGATATCACGTTCGTCCTCCCTTGCCGCATCAAAGCTTCCTGCACTGGCAAGGTAAATCTGGAATTCGGCGCCTTCCTCCGGTTTTTCAATAATTCCTTCATGTCCGGGCGCTTCGATATCTTCCGGCGGAATCGGAACAGGTGCAAAAGGATCCGTTTCCGGCTCTGTTTCCGGAGCCATCTCCGATTCATTATCTTCTGTTGTTTCTTCTGTATCCTGTGACTGCTGCCCATCTGCATCCGTTTCCATATCTGTCTGGGAGTCTTCGCCCTTTACGGCTGCTTCTGCGTCGCTTCCCTCTTCAGTTTCCTGAGACAATGCCTCATCTGCTTCCAATTCCATCCCAGTCTGGGCATCCCCGCCGCTTACTGTGGAAACAGACTGTAAAACTTCGCCGTTTTCCCCCTCTACCGGTTCTGCGCCATTCTCAGACGGCGTCTCCGTCTGGGGTTCTACTTTTTCTACATCCTCCAGTTCCGCATCAATATGCTTAACCAGGCGGATACGCCCCATGATAACCTCTTCGGTAACACCAATAGGAATCTGGTTCAGTTCCTCGGTATAATTACCGGGATCTGCCGGAATCGGGTAGACTGTTTCATCCAACAGGTATCCCTCGGAAGGGCTGATTTCGCGCAATGTCCAATTGGAGCCGCAGATAAAATAATCACTGATAAAAGAACCTGTTGCGTCTGTAGTGTAAGATGCCACCAGCTCATCGCCCCTGTACACGCCATATACCGCCCCTGCAAGGCTGGCATCCCCCTGGGCATATCCGGTCTTCCGGTCTGTCTTAGTCACTTCTACACGGAATTTTTTCAGGATATTAGTGAAACTGCGCTTGGTGACGACATTCCACTGGACAGGCGCCGTCTGGGCAGCCGGAACCACATACCGGACAGGGGTATTGACCTCTTCCAAAGTATATGGGGCGCCTCCGCTGATCAGCACATTTTCAAAACGGGCCACACCGGACGCATCTGTTACGGCATACTCATCCACAGGCAGCCCCGACAGGGACGTGCCATAGAGATGGAATGTCATATCCTGCACAAATTGATCCTCTGATGTCTTGATGACCTCCAGCGAACCACGTTTCAGCTTATTATTAAAAGTTACGGTAGAAGTCTGCCCGCTGACAATCGTGACTCTCTGGGATTTTTGAGGCTCATATCTGTCAATGTCCTGCTCCGTTACCGTATAGGTTCCCGGCATAAGCTCGACGTCCACAGTACCGTCCGCTTTTGTCTTTACTGTTTTGTCCACGCCGTTTCCGGTAATATGAAAACTGATATTGGATACGACGCCATCCTCAGAAGTCTTGCGGATACGTCCGGTACCATAAGTCTCCGTATCGACCTTCACATAGAATACAACCGGATCATCTGCTCCGCACAGCATTGTCTGGAATCCGACACGTCCCCAGATCAGCATGTCATTTCCGACTCCCGGAACATTTTTCTGCACAGTGAGCGATGCCGGACTGGTGAGCATACGGCTGCTGGTAAACGTATACTTGTTCCCACTGCGGCTCACACTGATGCCGCTGCCGCCAGAAAACTTCAAATCCGCTCCGGTATTGTTCGTATCCGTCAAAGTAAGGGAATACTTTTTTGTTTCCGGATTGTATTTTAAGGTATGGACCTGCGCAGAGCTGCTCCTGTCGGAAGCAAAACTGGGTATCGTCGCATGCTGCGCCATCTGAGCCAGAATCCAGTCATAGCATTGCTTTGCCGGGCGTCCGTCAATCGTGCGCAGATAGTTGTCCCCACGGATTCCTGCCGGGCTGGGATGCAGATCCTGTGGGCTGGTCCTTAACTGCTGCTGGTATTCCCATATGAGGATCTGCGTCGCGATTGCATAATCATCCTCATTGGTCCCCGGCACCGGCGAACCTTTTCCTGGCTGCCATCCATAGACGCTGGTGAGCATGATCCCATACTGGGCGGCATACGGAAGGTTCTGAAAATATGAACTGTTTTTTCCGCTCTGGGAAGTATAGCCGTTTGTGGATGTCCCGTAAGCAATGCCGGACTCAACGCAATATACCTGACGCTCCTCTGAGCCGTTTGAAATCATATATTTCCTTCTGGGATTCCCGCCTGAGCTGGTTCTTACAGTCGTATTCCCGTTGCTGTCATACACCAGATAGCTGTAGCTATCCGCTGAATAATAATAATCCCCGTCGGAGCCTACAAAATTGCCCCCATAATGGGAAGAAACCGTCTGTCCTTCAGACGGCGAAAAAGCAAAAACCGTTGTCGGTATGACACCAACAACGGTCAAAATAGAAAGGAACAACGCCAGCAGGCGCTTTCCTCTTTTTCTGAATAAATGTTTCATATAGGTAAACCTTCCTTTCGTTTTCAGGCACAAAAAAAGCTCCCTGCAAAAACAGAGAGCCCCTTTTTCACCTATTTGGTTTTAGTATAAGAAATAAAATGTATAACTTCCTCCCCCATTATCCTGCACGTAAATCGTGAAGCTGGTTAACTGCGCTCCCCCATAGGAGCCAATGATAGAAGGCATGGATGTTACATAGTCCTTTAGCGCCCGTTTCAGGTTATCTCCCTGAAAAGATTCGGATGCTGTAACCGGAGCTGCCCAGGAGCAGGTATCCGGCGTACAGGGGATACCGTCATCCTCCGTAATATGTGCAAGGCCCATGGACTGCCCAATCGCAATCAGCTCTGCCCGGATGGCATTTGCGTCAAAGGCAAAATCATAGATAGTTTTTGGTATTTCCGGTTGGGCAGGCGGCTGTACCGGTTCTTCCGGGACGATAGGTTCCGGCTCCGGCTGCTGTGTTACTGCAGGCGGTTCGGCAGGCGGCTCCACTGCTGGTTGTTCTGCGGGCGCCTCCGGCTCTTCCGCCACTTTGACAGACTCATTTTGATTTGCTTCTGAAGATGCCGCCGTTGCCTGGGAATTCTCCCCTGACTGGCTGTTGCCTTCCTGCTGCTTCACAGCAACACTCTCCTCTGTCTTTTGAGGAGCGGCTGAAGTTTTGCTTCCTTCACTGTTTTTGTTCCGGTCTGAGTTATCCGCCAATTTAAGTTCTGTCTTCTCCAGTTCCGGGATCTTCGGCCGATTTTTGGAATCAGTCTCGGATTTCTCTTCGGATTCCGGACACCGGGTATCTTTTTCTTCTGAAGGTACGAGAGTTTCAGCCGAATCTGACGCAGCGCAGGCGCCAAGAAGCAATAATCCCAGCAATACAATAAATACACGAATTTTTTTCATAAAGCATTCCTCCAGTCATCGTTTATTTATATTACACGATACAAACTGCAGGAATACAACGCCTATCCTGTAAGCTTACCAAACCCGCGGTCTGCCTCATCGACGCACCGGTCAAGAATCTCAAAAAAACGCTGTGGTTCCATCTCAGTATCCAGCCAGTGCGTTGCACGGTAGGAATAGCACCCAACTTCATCGTTAATGGCATGGCTTCCAAGAATACTTCTCAGATTCAGTTCATTGGTCATCTGCCGCTGCTTTGCTGTGCTTGGTTTTGCAAGCGCTTTTGCCAGACAGAATACTATCAGCGGATGCAGCTCTGAAAAAGAAATCTGCAGAAAATAACCATGATAGTCTGTCATAAGAGAAGCGCCATCTTCTTCTGCAGCAGTAAGCTGTGTCAGGACCATTTTCCGGGTACGCACAGCAGTCTCCCTGCGGTGCTGCTGTTCGGCGGCGCTCAGGTCGCAATGGGTCATTGGCCTCACCCCCTCTCTGTAAATGATAAAAACCAGTTACCTGGCTGCTGCAATATGAGTGATTGCTCCCCATATCCGATTGGAATCGTTGTTGATTCCCAGGATACGGACGGTAACGCGGGAACCCCTGGGCGGCCTGCCCCGTTTCGGATAACTGCAGAGGCAATCGATGCCCCCGTCCAGCGCTACAAACACACCATTGGTGTCTACCATACTCACCGTACCCACATAACGGTTCCCGACAGAGTACCTGCGCAGAGCCTTCTCATAAGGATTTTCTCCCGCCTGCTTCACGGAAGCCGTTGCCTTAATCTGGTTGCGGTCACTGCGGTCAACTTCCAGAACCTTCACCAGAATACGCTGGCCCGGCTGGAAATAGGCTGCCGCATCCATCCACCTCTGATAGCTCAGTTCCCTGAGCGGAATGTAAATCTCCAGACCGAACAGATCTACAAAGATGCCTGCACGGATAGCGGATACGATCCTGGCTTCTGCGCATACGCCGGAGTACAGCAGGTTATTCCCATCCCTGTCCGTGCCGAGATAATAGGCTTTCCTTTTGGATTTCATCGCCTCAAGGCGGCTTGCGACTGCCAGACCGGATTTGGGATCAATGCCTTTGACGATATAATCCACTTCAGCGCCCAGCCGCTTGGTAAGCATATAATGCAAAACATCCTCCGGAAGCCTCCCTCGGTAATCCGCTGGGGGCTCCACAGCTTCCTCTGCAGGAATCATCACCTTGAACTCACCGTGATAAATGACTGCAAGCGAACGGCTGGGGTTATCGGCCGGACGTTCCACACCCTGGATGGTGCCTGTCAGGATACGGCCTGTTTTCTGTGACTCAAGTAAGTCGAGAAGGTCATTTTTCGCCTTGTCTGCTTCGGTCTCGACGGTCGGCCGCTCATCAATGGATACCACCGGTTTGGATCTGGCAGAAGCCCTCCTTTTCCGGGGCTTAGGCATCTCCTCGACGCCGTCGCCGGCATCCTTATGATCAGAATGTGCTTCTTTGTCAGACCCAGACGGTTTTTCCGCGGTCTTCTTACGTCCGCGGGCCTTTTTTGCCTCTTCCGTTTCAGTCTGGGACAAAGCCCCTTCGTCATCTGCTTTGGCATTAAGATCTGCTGAATTCTCAACCGTTTCTGTCATTTCTGTTTCAGTCTGGGGAAGCGGGCTCTCTGCATTCGCCGCATCATGCATCTCCTCTCTGTCCATCTCCTCCAGTTCCGGGTTCATCTCGGTCTGGGGAGCTGCTTCCTCCATCGGAGCCTGCTCCTCCGAAAGAACTTCCTGTTTCTTTGTTGCCATAAAAAATCCTCCTTTTTAAATATAATAGAATCCCGGATTCTATTATCATGAATTAAAATTCAGCCGGCGGTTTTGCCGAACTGTATAAGCTTTTTCTGCGAGCCGGCTTTTTCTCCTTTTCTGGCTCTGCCTGCCGGTCAGACTCATCGGGAACCGACATGGTATATACCGGTGCAGCGACGGACGGACAGTAATCCATCACAGATGTCTTTATCATCTGCTTGGACATGGGGTGCTTTGTGTAATCCAGCTTATTCAGCCTGAGTATGTTGCAGCCACGTATGATGCAGAGCATCTCCTCGTTCGGCAATCTCAGAACCTCATCCGGAGTCAGCAGCTTCCTGCGCCCCTGCCCCTCAGTCTGTCGGTATTGCGGAATCACCTGTGCAACCGCAATTGTTTTCCTTACTGTCATAGTAGAATTGATTTCAATACTCATGTCCCCGCTGCGGTCTGAGAAGTATTTCGCGGTCACATCATCCGTGCATCCCAACATCAGCTGGATGTCACAGTTGCCGATAATTTCGGACCACAGATTATTTGGATACCGGTTCTGCAGCTGGCCAAGGCTCTGCACCGCCAGCATGACCCGTATATCCCTGGAACGGATGACGCTTAAAGACCTTGCAAAATCCGATCCGTCCTCCGCCCCGCCGATACGTCCCACATTGTTAAACTCATCCAGTATGAGATTGACGGGCACATCGCAGCGGCCGTCCCTGCAGCTGTCTGCATAGCGGGTCAGTCTTATGAACAAGAATGAAAAAAAGAGCGATGACAGGAACGCCATCGTGGCATCCTGGTCGCTCAGGATAATAAAATATGCACTTTTCTGCCTGCCCGGCGCCGACAGGTCGATATCCGAGCGGCTGGTAATTTTTTTGACCGCATCGTTCTGCAGTACCTGCAGGCGGGTTCCAAGTCCCAGTATAATACCGGAACGAACCGTATCGCTGGACTGGGAAAACAGATTAAACGGCGCCCTTGCCGGATGATCCAGCGGCAGTTTCTCAAACAGGGCCGTCAGCTGGCGCTCACTGTTCTGCGTCAGCATCTGATATACCGCCGGAAGATTTTTCATTTCCGGACTGCGGCTCCTATCCTGGTCAATCAGCAAAATCAGTGCCTTCAGCAAATTGCCCTCGCCATTATCCCAGAAATGATCGCCTTTGCCGGAACTGGTGTTTCCGATAATAACATTGGTCAGCACCTGCGCCATCAGCGTATCCCCGTTTAAGTCTGACATGCAGTTCCATGAGTCGCCATGCTCAGGGTTTACCAGGTTAAAAACCTTGACCCCATACCCATTCTGGCGGTAAAGCTCTGCGGTATCCGCATAAAGCTCTCCTTTTGGATCTGTAATCACGACAGATTCCTGCCGCTTCAGGGCCTGAAATAAGGCATTCCGGATAATGGCTCTGGATTTCATGGTGCCGGATGCGCCGAAAATAGCAATATGGCGGTTGAGTCTGGTATCTTTTGGCATACAAACAGCATTTCCTTTATACTCACCCAGAATCACACCTTCTGCCTTCGCTGGCGCCGTCACCTCCAGAACTGTCTTTATCTCCTTTTCCTCCATCCAGGAAGCTGTGCCGTAAGCGCCGCTGCTGCTGGTCTTGAAGCCTCTTGGATCATAGTTCTTTCCATCAAACTTATCATGAAGCCTCACATACAGAACCACCACCCCGCCAGCCATCAAGATTCCAGCCATCCCTTTGAGACCGTTTACAGTAAATGCCTGCGGGATGCAGGCCAACGGGTTCCAGTCTACTGGTTCCATTTCAACCTGGCCGGCAAACCCATCTGCCGCCATCCAGTCCATATAATTTCCAAGCAATTGGCCAAGCATTCCGCCAAGATACAACAGCGCTGCGCATCCCAGTATGGCAGCAGCGATTATGGCAGCCTTTCTCTTTTTATCTGCCAAACAAACTCCTCCTTTCCTTATGGCTACACGTACTTCCAGGCATGACGGAATATTAGAAAGGCATTTCCAGTCCTAGCTCTGCTTCCACCGCCTCCATGTCGATGGTTTTGATATTCACCATCCGGCCCAGATATTCACGAAGGAAGTCAGTCTGGTGGGGAAAACACAGGATTTCAAACCTTCCTGTTTGATCACGGATGCCTTCCCGGAAGCGAATGAGTCTTGCAATGTCACCGTCCAGATGCGATAAAATATATACGCCGTCCACACAGGCATCGTATTCAAAAAAACCTTTGTCAAAAGATCTGACTTCAGGCTCAAACAATAAATCAAGCAGCTTTTCTTTCCAGTCTGGGACAGACAGAATAGAAAGCTGACGCATGCCGCACACATCCATGGGCACGAAATAAATATGGTGGTAAATGGAATCAAACCGGAACTCAAGCCGCCGGCTTTTATCCGACTCCAGTAATGTTTTCAGGGCTATTTCACCAGACTCACCGAAAAGCACTGCTGAAGAAATCTGATCCGTACCGGCATTCAGACGCCCAACTTCGGTTAAATTGTGGAGCGCCTTAAATTCTCCCATCCCACTCCATTTCATTGCAGCTGCGCGTGTATTGTAAACAGCATAACAACTGCCGTGAGAAAAAATAGCTCCGACCATCCGGGTGAACATGGTTTTGTTCATCTCCGCCTGGCCAATCTTCTTGATGTCCCTTGCAAGATAGAACGAACTGCCCTCCGGTATGACAGAGAACCGGCCCCCGTTTTGCAAATGGGGAAGCAGGTAGGGCCTCGTTTCTATTCCTGCCCGCATACAGAGCATTACCGTTTCCGATACCCTGTGGTTCCTCTCCCTGTGGGCAGAGTCCCCTGGGAATCGGTGATTCCAGAATGCATCCATATAATACCGGTACGCAGCCGGATGAACCCACTCCAGTATGGGAAGAGCAGCCTTATACAAACGGACTGTTTTGGAACTGCTTCTTCCAGTAACAGTTAACAATCTGCAGGTCATTTCCGTTTCAGTCTGGGGATTTTGGATTGTCTGGGGCATGGTCAATTTTGTCACCAAAGCTTTCAGAACACGTTCCTTCCCAAGCATCCGAATGGAGCGAAACGGGAACTCTCCTGTGACGGAAAGCAGTGTGATGAGCTGCCAGACCTGACTGCCTGGACGGAAGTGCAGCATTTTAACCTTCTCCCGATTTGAAGCATTTTCCGACAACATGACTGCTCTCTTTGTCGGATTTTCCTGCATAGTGCCGCCCCCAGACCGCAGCAATACCGGGCGTTTTCTGCCTTTGGGAAGATATGTATTTTTCAGGGACAGAACTCTGCCTGTTTTTACATATGTTTTTCCGCTTAAATCTACCGTGTTTCATATAATTTCACCCCCTTATCCGGCATAGCGCGCTCTGTCACCAGCCATAATGGAAAATCATTTTTAGGTACAACATATACCTCGGTACGGTCATCCGTCCCCGATGCACTGCAGTAATAATGGGCGCACACCTTCGGACTGTCATCGGGCATAACATACAATGCCACAATGTCCGATACCATATTGACCTCAATATTGTCATGATCCCGTTTCTGGCGCTCTGGCCGATCCCTGCTATAGACATGCCGGTAAACCAAAACACAGTCCCGGTACCGGACCGGCGGCTGTGTCTGGAAAAACCTCCGCATGGCAGGGTATAAAAAAGAGCGGATATAATCCGCTGAACCAGAAGACTTTTTGGGAAGCAGCGCCGGAATACGGAGCGCAAACCAGCCATCTGCCGTAAAGCCAATCTCAACCGGAATACTTTCTGCCATGCAGTTTTCCACTGCAGCTCCCGCCATAGGGCATCCAGTATATGCCGGAAGCCTTCTTGTGAAAAGCGCCAGCCGTTCTGAGATTTCTTCCAGCCGGAGGGCTGCATCGTATGCCGCCTGAAAATCCGAATCTTTGTAAAAGCGGCGCACATAAGCCATCTCTGACTCCAGACTTCGTTTCGCCAGCTCCACTTTATCCAGGACTTTTATGAATGAATTCTCTCCTGCCATTTCCTACCGCCTCCTCTCGGTGAACTTCCCCTTGACAAGCTGCGGGGAAGTCCACCCCCGCGGCAGTCGCCAAATGTCCATGCGAGCATGGCCGCTTGGCTCGTTGCTCGCAGGAATAAAAAATAATTTTGGGTTCCTCCTCCCCCTGAAAATCAACCGTTGCAAACAGACACGGCGCATCCGGCAGTTTCAATTTTTCCGCCATTGCAATATGGGGGACAATAATGATATATTTCAGATCCTCCTGCGGCTGTAAAAGCCTTAACTGGCTCTGTTCTCCTTCATAGAGAACCACAATCTCATACCCGATGTTTTCCTTTAGAAAGAAAAGCTGCGACGGGTAGACCGCAGGGTAATGAGCCATCGGATCTACATAGTCAATAAACTTGAGCAGCACCCATACTGCCAGTATGATACGCTGATCCGGACGACACATGGGATCCAGGCCAACGTAATAGCCGCCTGACACATCTGCTATCTGCATCTGCTTTTTCAGGTTCCGAAGAATCTTTTCGGCTGTCTTCTCCGGTTTTTGCAGCATCCGGACAATCTGTGTCTTTGGCAACGCCCCATACTGGGACAGCCATTTCACAACGTACTGCTCATCCTGTAACAGCATTTCTGCCACCTCCTTGTCAGTATAATAAATGTGGGCTGTAAGTATTTGCGCCCAAATAAGTATTTCTATGCGGAATGCGTTTTTTCTTTCTGCCGCTCCCGCAAAATTGCTTCCAGTTCCGCACGGTCTGTAGTAATCATTTCCTGTTCTTCCTTGGAAGCTTTGATTACTACCGGCACCTTATTGTTGTTCGAGTATACTAACGCCTCCCCTCTCTCGAACCTTGTAATGGAACGGACCTCTGTTTTCGTCAGCTTCAGGACATCCTGGACATAACGGGCCTCATCCGGCTCCAGGTTCAAAATAATTTTGTTTTTTGAATTATTGACGATTGCCCGTCCGTATTTCCCATCTTCCAGGCTGAAGAAATCTGACAAATCCTGCGTAGCTGAAATAGCCGCCCCGCCAAATCCCCGGATTATCTTAAAAATCGTCAGGCAGAATTCCGCTGCCTGCCTGTTGGAAGATGCCCCTACAAGCTGCCAGATTTCATCAATCATGATCGCTTTCTTTTTTGTCCGGTCTGCTTTCACATTATCCCAAACATAGTCCAGGGCAATCATCATCCCCACCGGAAGCAGCTTGCCCTTCAGTTCAGACAAATCCAGTACAATATATTTATTGCTCAAATCCACATTGGTCTGTTGGTTAAAGGACTGCGCTGAACCTGTAACAAAGCGGCTTACAATAACGGCAATCCGCTGCGTCATTGGGTTTTCCAAAAGATTTTTGTGGAGATCCCCAAGAATCGGCATCGTCTTCATCTTTGGATGTGCCGCTTTCCTGTTTTTATATAAAGAATCGTTATCATGCGTGATGCCGAAATCAGCATATGTCTTAATCAGCGCCTCATCCAACATCTGTTCCTCCTCATTCGTCATGTCTGGAATCAGCAGGGAAAAGAAAATCATCAGCTGCTGGATTTTCCTTGCAAGCATGGAATCCATCTCGCTGTAATCCATCTCGTCAATCAGTTCCATCTCTGGTGTAATCGTATGCCGGATTTCCATGACATTGATACAATGCGGAGAACCAGGCGCTATCTTGATATACTGGCCGCCGATCCGGTGACAGGCTCTTTTGAACTCATGTCCTTTAATCGGAGCCAGAATATAGCACTGGATTCCTCTCATGCGCATCCTAAGCGCAAGCAGCTGAAGCGTAAAGGTCTTTCCGGCTCCGCTGGTACCGAGCAGGTTCAGGTTGGCATTTTTATTTTTCTTCGTATTAAACAGGTCTACAATACACAGTGAATTGTTATGCCGGTTGACGCCCAGCAGCACACCTGTATCATCCGACATTTCAAAGCTTGTAAACATATAGGTAGACGCTGCTCCGCTGGTAAGCACATTCCTCTGGGACTTCTTTTCCAGAGACGGCGCTATCTGCAGAAACGGCATTACGGATCGCAGCGCCGCCTCCTGCTGGAATTTACAGTCGCTAATATACATATCCATAGATTTCAACATATCGGAAATCTGCTGCTTCCGCCACATCAGCTCCTCATAGCTTTTCGCTGATACCGTCACAAACACAGACATGTAAAATAAATCCTCATTGTTATTTGCAATCCCATGCTTTATGAAATACCCTGCCTGAATGGAATTCGTAAGTTCCTCGTAATCGGTACTGGTGTCCTGCATACTTTTGAGTTTCGTGCGGTTCAACCGGATACGCTGCGCCACCTTGTCAATCGTTTTGCTTCGGTTCTCACGGCGGAGATGGACATCTATGTCAATCCCTTCCCCGGCATTGATCAGCGCCGACATCCAGCCCGCACGTACCATACCGGGATAACCGTTCCCTTTGATATATAAAAACGAATAGTACAGCCCGTCCATAATGATATAGTTATAATGCGTCAGGTCAATCCCACGCGGTGACAGAAAATGCGCCATTCGGATATGCGGTATCGGATCCACCCCGATGACCCGATTCTTTGCCGCCATTGTGTCAACCACTACCCGGTTCATCCGCAAAGAGAACGCCTCATCCACACAGGAACAGCGGTTAAAAAACATATACAGGATTTCCACCGTAGCTTCATCCGGATCCCTTGGCTGCAGGATAGAGTTTCCACATTGCAGAAAATATGCTTTTGCATTCTGTTCTGCGGTCTGCAGCATTCCGTATATCTGAGAAAAATCGTCGTTATCCCCTCGTCTGATTTCTTCATACTGGAAAATCAAAAAGAAGCGCCTCCCTGCTTCCCACATCTTTAATCAGGCGGATATATCCTTCACCGAGCGACCTGCACTGCCTATCCTCTTCCTCTGCCAGCTCTTCCTGGATCATTGCCACATGTTTATCAGAATCCGCTTTTCTGGTAATGCTCTTAAACTGCAGGCGCATAGGTGAAATTTTCAGCCAGCTTGCAAAGGATGAAATGATGCTAAACTGCTCTTCCCCGGAACGGAGCATGAAATTAATCGGCTCTATCTCCAGAATCTTGATAAATCTTCCGTCCGTTGTCTGTATGATTCCGTGTGTAATGTCTTTAATTGGAATAAAATCCTGCACGAAATCAAGCTTTTCCAGCTTTTTTCTTTGTTTTTTCAACTTTTTTCTTTGATCTGCCGCTTTTTTTCCTTTTACGGAGCTGTTTCGGATCATAATGATAACCCACCCTTCTGAAATGTAGTTTTCTTTTTTTCGCCATGTAGCGGACTATGTGAATCAGGTATTGAAAAAGGGAATCTCCGTCAATTCCCATCATGGCGACAACCGCTGTTGGCAGAAGCGTCACAGTCATGACGACAATTCGTATGGTTCCCGGCATGGAAATCAGCATCAGCTCCGGATAACCCAAAAGCGCCACCAGTATAACTGCTTCAGTCGCATTCCGCGGTTCCAGCATACCTCCCAAAATCTTACCTGAGTCTGTATAATTCGCCGGTATGGCATAAATATTGTTATACTCTTTATCCTCCAAATAAATCACCTGCCTAATCTGTAAATTGTTGCTGTTGTCCTAAACCGTCCAAGCCGCAGCGCCTCGTTATGGTCTGGAACGTAAATATCCACACGGTGTATGTCATTTTCAATTCCAGATCCGCCGCGATCTTCTACCGTATACATCGTACCGTTAATCATAATCTGTGTTCCAAACGGATAATGGCTGGACATGGCCACCATTCCCCTGGAAGCTATTTTCCCACTGGCAGTAATGCCGTTTGCATTGCTGCCGCAGCATTTTGCGCAGGCACAATAATGCGTCACGTCTACCTCCAAAGTTGAAATCGGCGTACCTTGAATATTGTCCGGAACCGGCGCGTCAAAATCCACATTCTGTGGCCTCCTAAGCTCCAATGTGGCTTCATAGCTTGGAGAATTTAAGATAACGCCTTCCCCGCCTGATGAATGTACCCACATCCGCCTGCCGTCTTCTCCATATCCGGCAAAAATAAGCACATGGCTCCACCCTTGTCCGTCCGATTCTCTTAAAAAACCCAAATCTCCAGGAAGAAGTTCACTTGCGGAAACAGCAACCGTTTCTTCCCACTGATTCCATGTTCCCCCATAAAGGTTCACTCCCACAGCCGTCTTATAGGTCCAGTCAGTAAAGCCGGAACAATCCAACCCATACGGTCTGATGGTTCCGCTTGTTGTAGAACCTGCAGCTGTTACCAGCTTTGGCGTATTCCATTCATCATTCCATCCCGGACCTGATTTTCCACCCCAGAAATACGGAACCTTCCCTACGAGCGAAAGAGCTGTTGTCAAAATATGTTTTCGTGTAGCATTACAGTTTTGCCGGTTCACAAATGCGATTAATTCCGCATCTGTCAAAGGAACAGACTGTCCGTTTCCTGCTATTCCATACAGCGTCATTTTAAGCGCTGTTGCCATCTTTTGGATTGCTTCTCCATAAGTGATTCCAAATTGCTCGTATGGCGCATTCAGGTTAATCCCAAATGCTGTGGCAATTACGGCATTATCAAATGGATGAATCGTACATTCTATATATTTAATTGTCTCCGTCCCCGGCGTAACTGTTTCTTTCCCATCCGCCTGATAATAGGTTTCCTCCGTAGTGCCGGTGACTGCGCCGCCAGAATAAACCGGGAGAGATACTGTCACGCTTTTATATGCGTCAATCTCAACCGGCTCATTACTGGTATGGGATTCATCCGGCAGGTAATATGTCTTTTCTGCGGTTTCATACCGGTACTGCGCCACCCCATTGACGGTGCCTGTTTTCACTTTATCGGTTACAACCGTCAGTGTCACTGGTTGATAGGTATAATAAGTGACCGGGATAATGATTTCCTTCTGCTTTTCCTCTGATGTGACCGGGAACATGCTCCCGGCAACGTTTCCGAGTTTTGAAACCATATCCTCTTTCTTTGTGTTTTGCTGCTGCATGGAGGCTGAATATGCCGCCAGGATATAGCTGACATCATATCCCGATGAACTTTGTGCATAATTAACCAGAGCCTCCATAGATAAGTCATAGTCATACCCGCCATCGGATATCATGCTCTCCACTTTGGCAAGCGCCTGGCTATACCCATCATCCACCACGTCAGAAACCGCTCCTGCCATCTCCGCATAAACCGCAGTCGGCGTGACACCCTCTATCGGCTTGTTCCCATCCAGCCCAAATATGCTGTTAAAAACAATCGAGGGCAAGGACACTATCATAACAATCAGAAACAGCAGGAATAGACAGATACAAACTAAAACTTTGAACAAAGTATGGCGCATAGACCAGGCAGCCGAAAGAACAGCTCCCCATGGCCCTCCTGCAGCCGTTCCCGCTGCAATCTCAGCGGCAGCTTTGCCACCCTCTACACTGGCTTTTACAGTCGCTGCAGCCGCATTGGATGCCTGTTCTGCTCCTTTAGCGGCAGTCTGCTTCACAGCTTCCTGCCCGGACTGTCTGGCTGCTTTCGCCATCTGGCCGGCTGCCTGCCCATAATTGTCAGATCCATCACCAATCTGCTGCTTTGACGGTTCAGCCATCTTCTCCACCTCCTATTTCAAGCTGCAGTGCTGCAGCATATATTTCTTCCTTAAACGTAGAAAAGCCGGATCAGTTTCCCTGGTCCAGCTTTCCGTTTTTCATTATCTTTTACGTCTCGGCGGCTTACTCCCAAAATTCTTTCTCGGTTTCGGCTCTGCAAACCGTGCCGGCGTCTGCTTGTAACGCACGGTTTCCACCGACACAGAGCGGACATTCTCTCCGTCATAAACGGGTTTTCCATTTTCATATACAGGCTTGTGTTCCACAGATGCCTCTCCACGTACCGCATACCACTGCCCGCCGCGCGCATCTTCAAATACCTGATAATCACCGCGGGGTGCAGCATACTGCGCAGTGTCAAAGAACATCGTACCCGAACCATTCTCATGACGAACTTCAAAATGCCCATCAGCACGGCCGAAACCATCCACAGAAGATATCTGCTGCTCATATCCCGGCATAAATTCCTGGAACTGTGCCTGATTATACATGGCTGCCGCGGCGCCGGATTCAAATTCCGGTGTCTGGGCATGCTGCTGCATTGCATACCAATCCACACCGTTTGCTGACTGCATAATCGTATGCGGCGCATCTGGCTCATCATAGTAAGCGCTGTTATACCACATAGAATTGCTGCCATCGGCTCCGCTCGCCTCGATAACGCCGTCTCCGACTGTCCGCAGCGTTGTCCCCTCTGCTGCATCCGGAAAGGCCTGTGCGACCTGGGCTGCCTCGGAGATATCCCCGGAAAATGCAGGTGCATCGTAAAATGCCCCAGCGCCTGCCCCGGATGCCATCTGATACCACTGGCTGCCGTCTGATGCCGTAATAACGGAATGCGGCCCGTCCGGCTTGTCAAACTGTGCTGCATGATACATCTCCACATTGGAACTCTGTCCGTTTGCAGATGTAGCAACGGTGCTGATCTGTCCGCCGGATATCTGCGTATCCTTTAACTGGTATCCGCCAAGCTGCGGCATATAGTTACCAAGGCTGCGGTCTGCAATATCTCCGGCTATGCTGCCTGATACATTTGGACTTCTGGACGCAACCGAAGAAATAGAATCTCCTGTAAGAGCCGCCCCGTTACGGGCTGCCATTCCTCCAAAAGCACGGCCCACAAAGCCAACGCTTCCACCGGCCCCCATACGGATTCCGCCATCCACAACTGCATCCCTCACATAACTGTTGCCCTTAAATTTGCTGGCAAACCCGGCCGCGAATCCACTTGCCGCCGCACCGGTTCCGGTTACAGTGCTTCCGCCTTTTCCGAAAACGCTTCCAGCGCTTCTGGCCCCGCCTCCGACACCGCTGATTACCCTTGCCGCCATTAAAAGCTCCATGCCCATACTGGAACCAGTCTGTGCTACATTCAGTCCCATCGCCGCCAGATAAGAATCAAATTTCTGTGCCGTTTTTAAGAACGCCAGGGCGCAAAACAGCCAAAGGAAGATGCTGCCCTGACCTGTCGAAAGCGCACCGCCATTTCCCATATACTGTCCTACGGAAGAGTTGAACCCCCGCAGGAACCATACATTCATTACAAGCAAAAGCAATTGGGAGCCAACCATCCTGCACCAGCTCTTGAATACTGGCGCTGTCGTTTTGGAAGCCCCCATGGAAAATGCCAGAGGGGAAGTATAGCAAAGAACGCCTACCACAATATACCGCTCTACTGTTTCAAGCAATAGCTTAAAATAATTCCATCCCAGAGAAATCTCCAGAATAACCAAAAGCAGCAGCCCTACCACAGACACAACCGCGACAATCGTAGTCAGCCCATTTGATAATGCTTCCTCAACGCCGGCAAACGTAAAGTCCTCCGCCGTCATACTGATATCCATAAGAGCCGTATAGGGAGCCCTTGCAATATCCAGCGTAATCATAAAAATCGGCCGGGCATATCCTATCAGCAATGCAAAGATAGAACTCCTTGCAAGCAGTGTCCACGGATTCTCCGCTTCCGTAATCGGGCCTCCAAACACACGGAAGAGCTGCCATACCGTAATCAGGAACAGTACCGCCCACGCTGTGTACTGTATAACCGTAAAGGCTTTGGCCACAAATGGAAAATATTCCTCCATTGCTGTCATATCAGTTCCAAGCGCCTGAAGGAACAAGCCGGAAACCGCATCCATCATTTGGGATACGATACTGCTAATCCAGTTCACAATCCCTTCAAATATCCAGTCAAGCATCTTTCACCACCTCCCATCTGGCTTGACCGGGAAATTTAACCTGCGTAATTTCCACCGGCAATCAACGGCTGCAGGTAAGCAACGATAAAGCCCAGTGAATTGAGGACAATCCATGTCACTACAATCCGCTTCAGCCAACTGGTTGCTTCATCCACTGCACGCTGGTTCCTGGAAACCATCCTGACAATCAGCGCAATCGCAGCGGCTGTGACCGCAACAATCGTACTGATTCCCACCAACTGACCATACACATCTTTCATAATCTTGGAAAAACGATCCCAAATCGTGTCGGCCATGACCGGCTGCAGGGAAATAAGCGTCACACACGCCATCCCTACCAGCGACCAGTAGGCAGTTTTCAGATGTTCCCTGCCCTTTTTCAGTTGTTTTACCATACGAAGGTACCTCCTTTGATTTTTTGGCGTCAGATAAATCTCGCAAAGCGGGATTTTACGCCTGCGGCAGATTGCGCAAGCAATATCCTTCCTCTCTGCCGCAGTGCGATAATTTTTTTCGTGCTATAGGAAATCCGCAGGATTTTTTATAGCATGAAAAATGCCGCTCCAAAAGCATCTTGCTCCTGAAACGGCATCTCCTACGCCCTCTCCCAATTTGGGACGATATCAGTATACCTCTTTTCCGTTTGCATGTCATCGGCTCTATAGCGCCACTTTTACGCCACTTTACTGCCATTTCATTTTCATTCCAATCCCTCCATAAGCGTCAGCATCTCCAGCCAGAAATCCACATCCTTTGCCGGAGCCTCTCCCACAAAGCTTTTACCCGGTTTATTATCTCTGAATCCGGTTCCCTGTCCTCCAGTGCCTCTGCCATCGCGCGGAGCACCGGTAATAGTGCCGGGAAGACATGTCCAGTCGGTAGAGAAGCTCCGTATTGTTCAGATGCTCCGGCGATATGTACGTCAAATAAACCAGCTGATACAGCTTCTCCCCATTCTCCGGCTTTTTCTTCAGCACCGTAAGCGCTTCATTTACCCGATCCAGGAGCAGCCTTGATTTCTGGATGCCATCCATCCGGTTCTCCAGCTTCCGGTTCCCCATAGCCATTTCCACATCCATATGCTCAATCAAGGCATCCACTCCCTCAAAAGGCTTTTCCAGTTCCTCCGCAATAGTTTCCGGGAAACATTCCATCATCCAGACGATGGTGCGGTATTGCTGCAGAAGCATAAGCGTATTGTGATAGCTGTTCCTGGTCTTCTCCTGCTTTGCAGAACGCACCTTCTCACTGTCAATCTTCTGATCCGCAAGGATCCCCCTCTTTGTCAAAAGGCTGATAAATGCATCTGATTGTGCCAAAATCTTTTCTTCCTGCTGTTCATACAGCTTTTTTTCATCCTGTCTGCTCATATGTGAATAACTCCTTTGCTATTTTTGTGATGTCCACAGGCACACACGGCCCGCGGATTTTACTCGTTTCTATCACTGCATCCGTATATATACTTTTACCCTTGCAGTCATATATACAATTCTTACAACTCCTACACGGAGAAAGATACGCGCGTATTATAGGGCCGGAAAGTGCAACGCCCCCTTCTGGCTCATTTTGATGCGTTTCTTCCGCCATAGCCCCTGTCAGTTTCCTGCTGTACCATGTGACGATACGGTTAAGCTGTTCATGGTCGGAACCTTTTTTCTGCGTATTTGCACCCAAAATGCGTATTTTATCCAGAATACTTATAATATCCTCCTGGGTAGGCATTGAAACCTCTGTACCAGTTGGGTACAATCTATTAAAAATAAGGCAGCCATAGGATCCTGGCAGACGGTACAGAGCAAAGACATCCCCATGCTTCTGAAAAAACCTCCATACCTTCGTCTTTTCCCAGCCCCATCGCTGACCCAAGGCTTCCAAAGTCAAAACGGCTCCATATTTCCCATACTGGACAGCCGGCGCCAGGAATGAAAACACATTGTTTGTTTCCTCAAATACCGTGTGGCACCAAAGGTCAAGCCATGCGTCAGATTCCTCAAATTTAGTTTGCTTTACGGCAAGCCGCTCTGTTATGCTGCGGGGAAGGCAGAGAAAGCCATACCCTTCGGTGGCATAAACAGCCCCATCCATGCAAGCCTCTCCTGAGCATTTCACAACCCAGTCTGTGACCTGATAGGTGAGCTTTTTCGTTTTTGTATCCAATGTATATTCAAGATATCCCAACTCTGAGAGCGCCTGAAGCGTTTCCAGCGCCTTAGAGCGGCTTTTCATACCCAGTATGCTCTTTAGCCCTACAACGCCTCCAGACCACATGCCAGGGCTTACAGTGTTGCTATAACCACAATAGGAGGCCTGTCCTTTGCGGAATGCCGCACGGGATGCAAGCTTCGCCCAGTATCCCATAAGTCCTTTGCCTTCTGGCAGACGATTACGGGGCAGTTTTACCCATTGGTACTTCATTAAGCATTTCACATCGGACACCTCCTTCCTAAAAATGGACACGTTCGCCTATCGGCTCACTGATCGCGGTATTCGCCATATGGGAACGCAAGCGTCCCCGCATGGCTCATTACTCGCACAAAAAAGGGCGACCTCTTTTTCCCTAAAGAAGCCGCCCGGCAATTAAACTGCTAAAGTCTTACAACCAATCCTGAAATGTTATCTGTCTTGATACCCACCAGATACCAGTCTTCACCAAGCTCAATCCTGGTGGGTACCCATTTGCCATTAATCAGCACATCCATACCAGTTCCACAATGTAATCCCCCATAATAAGATTCCAGTCCAAATCGTATGTCCATCCGCTCGCTTGACGGATCGTAAAATAAAGATCCCTGTTTCATAAAATTTTCCTCCAATTCTTTTTCAATCTCTTTACTAAGTATTTCCAGTTATTTACTCTTAAATCACTACATGATATAATGAGTTTACTCATTCAACGAGTAGCAAATTGCGATTACAGATGCCTGCATCTGTAATATAATAAAAAACGACCAGACAGGTTAGCTACTCCTATCTGGCCGTTTATGACAAGTATGAAATTGTCTTAAATTCCTAATAATATTGTGTTGGGAAATCAAATAATTTCTGTCATTTATGATTTTTATGACGTAAGCAAACTATTTTCCACTTAAATTCTAACATATCCTGTAGCTGGCCCTGAGCCAACCTTTGCAATGTGACCATTTTTAACTAATTCTGTCAAAGTCCGTTCTATTGTTGTTTTACTTATATCCGGACAAGTATCCATGATTTCTTTCTTTGTAATTTTTCCAATCTTTTGATCAATTAAAGCTTTGATTCTATCTGGTTTAGAAAGACTTCTGTTTTTTAAATGTTCCACACGATTTTCAAACTCATTATATGCTTTTAATGTAACTCCCAGATAGTATCTTACAAAAGGCTCATAGGCATTCTCATTTTCATGCCAGTCTCCGGAACTTGCCTGTAATGCCTCATAATAAGTTTCCTTTGTCTTTTCAATCAGCATTTCCATACTGATATATTTTCCTACAATATATCCAGCTTTATAAAACAAAAGGAGTGTAAGCAAACGGCTCATACGTCCATTCCCGTCATTAAAAGGGTGGATACACAGAAAATCAAGGACAAACATTGGAATCAATATCAGTTTATCAATATAATCCGCTTCCCATGCCTCCCAAAAACGATTGCAGAGTTCCTCCACTGCTTCTGCCGTCTGAAATGCTGGAACAGGAATAAACCGCACTTTTTCATGGCCTTCAGAATCTATCTCAGCGATCAGATTATCAGAATTTTTATAATTGCCACCGACAGCTCCACGTGAGAAAGAGTATAAATCCCGATGAAGCTGCAAAATCATATTTGACCTCGGAACAATATATTCATAGCTTTCATGTATCATGGCAAGCACTTCCCGGTAACCTGCAATTTCCTCCTCAGAACGGTTGCGTGGTTCTGCTTTCTGACTTACCAGCTCTTTTAACCGCTTATCTGTTGTATAGATACCTTCAATACGGTTAGATGCTCCTGTACTTTGAATCATAGCCACTTCCAGCAATGTTTTTAATTCGTCCTGATTTGCCTCAAAAAATAACTCCTGTTTTCCTTTATGTTCATGAATACTGGCAATCATTTGGACAATTTCTGGTGTTAATAATTTTTCAGGCGTTTTTCTATAATCAAATATCCTCATATTATTTACCTCATTTCTAAAATATCTGCATCATTTTACCACAAAATGACGGAGATTCCAATACAATGACGGAGATATTTTCTTGTACTTATCCTTTACCACATCACGCAATGCTTCATAGAATTTTCCTCCAATTCTTTTTCAATCTCCTTACTAAGTATTTCCAGTTATTTACTCTTAAATCACAACATGTTATAATGAGTATGCCATTCAACGAGTAGCGAATTGCGATTACAGATGCCTGCATCTGTAATATAAGAAAATCGACCAGACAGGTTAGCTACTCCTATCTGGCCGTTTATGACAGGTATTCAATTATGAATATGTATTTACCGAAACTGCTCCTCCTTTCACTTACATTCACATATCCGCGCAGATACAGTGTCCCATTCTTGGTCAATGAATTAGGATAACCACCAGAAACGCCCTATTTATCAGCATTTCCTGTGTTGTCCTTATTATAACTCACTCACATCCCCTGCACAATCCCTCCGGTCAGATTCAAAAGTTCTCCGTCCGTCACCTGAAAAAGGATTCCCTTATTTTCACTGTTATAATCCACGTCGGTAATGACAATGGAATATTCCTTCCGCTCCCCGGAAACAGTGGAAATAATGACAGCCTCTCCTTTTTCAATATCCTGTTTCAGACCAATGGAATAATAAGGGCTTTTGTCCACTGTCTCAGGTATTCTTTCCAGATTACCATAAATACCTGCATTGGTATTTTCCTCTACCGTTCCCAGCCGGTACTGATCCAGATATGTGATTACCCCTGCAATTTCTCCCGGATTTCCTTTTTCTCCCTTTGTGATTCCTGCAACTTCCGCTTCATACAGAGTTCCTTCCCCCATATTCACTTTCGTTCCGGTGTCCAGATCACTGACCGGATGCCCCAGTGCACCGTAATCTCCTTCTTCATTGTAAAACGTCAATGTTCCAACGCCTGCCAGATCATCCCGCACCCAGATACCCAGCTTATATTCGTTTTCTGCTGTCTGTACCGGCTGGAGCTTCAGCTGAATGTATTCCTCCCCGCGCAAAACTCCCAGTATCACCGGTTCTCCCTGACACTGGTTGATTTTCCCAATCAGATCCTCTTTGCTTTCTACCACCTGATCGTCTACCGTTTTCACATAATCCCCGCTTTTTACCAGATTCTCCGCAGGCTCATAATTCATTCCATCGTTCCCGGTTACCGTTCCTGTTCCAATAATCAGAATCCCGTTGGTTTTCACATAAATTCCCACAGGAATGCCGCAGGGCACCACCTGCTCTTTTTCGATTACCTCTACTGCCACTTCTTTTATATGAAACAGGCCGAACAACCTGCAGCTCATGGAATAACTTCCCTGATTCCGGGACTTCAGGGAAAAACTTTCATTCAAATCCAGGCGGATTTTATCCTCCTCCACCGCCGGAGACTGATTTCCAAAAACCTCCAGACCTTCCTGGTCCATTTCCCCGGTAATGGGCAGGTGGAAATCAAAATTTTCCTCTTTTCCCTCTTCAATCCAGATTTTATCCGGAATAGCTTCCCTGATGGAATACCAGGAAAAAAAGATGCCCCAGCAGAGTCCTGCCGTCAGACTTCCCCGCACCATCCATTTCTGAAATTTTGCCAGTCTGTTCCTTCCGTTTTCTTTCATCCTTTCACATCCTCTCAAAAAAAAGACTTCAATTTTATTCAAATTGAAATCCTTTTTTAGTATGTGAAATTCTGCTGTTTTAAATCTGGGATTTTTTAACTTTCCGGATAAAATTTTCTTACATGTAAATTTTCACTTTTACTCAGATTCCCTCCTGAATCCGGGAATTTTTAACTTTCCGGGCAAGCTCCTTCATTTCTCCGGCGCTTTCCATCACTTTATCGGTAATTTTCACGCCGCCGAGCATACGTCCCAGCTCCGTAACGCTCTCTTTTTCATCCAGCAGGGAAATATTGGAAACTGTCACATGATTTATCACATCTTTTCGTATCAGAAAATGATAATCTGCCATGGCCGCAATCTGAGGCAGATGTGTGATACAGATGACCTGATGATTTTTTCCGATTACATTCATTTTCTCCGCCACCATCTGGGCTGTCCTTCCGCTGATTCCCGTATCTATCTCATCAAAAATCAGCGTCTCAATTCTGTCGCTTTCCGCCAGAATGGTCTTAATGGCCAGCATGATACGGCTCAGCTCTCCGCCGGAAGCCACCCTGCCCAGAGGCTTTACAGGCTCTCCCGGATTGGTGGAAATCAGAAATTCTGCATCGTCTGTCCCATTTGAGGTATAGCTTTTGGTTTCCTGAAATTCCATGGTAAATTCCACATCCAGGAAATTCAGTTCCACCAGCGCCTCCTTTACCTGTTTTACAAGTTTTTTTGCAGACTTTTTGCGGATTTTTGACACTTCCGCCGAGATTTTCTTCAAAGCCCCTTCTGCTTTCTCCAGACGTTCTTCCAGTCCGGCCAGATATGCTTCATGATCTTTCAGCCGGCTGTATCTTTGCTTTTTTTCCTCTTTTGCCTGCAGAACCGCTTCTATGCTTCCGCCGAATTTATCTTTCAGACGGTTGATTTCATCCAGACGGCTTTCCACCTGAGCAAAAGTTTCTCCGTCAAATTCCTCCTCGGAAATGTAGCCGGACAGCTCCCGGTTAAAATCATTCAGCAGACTGTCCACCTCTTCCAGCTGTCCCCGGAGTCCTTCCAGATGAGGATCAAAATCCGACACGGTCTGCAGCTCCCGCAGCGCCCGGCCAAGCTGTTCTGTGGCACTTCCGCTGCCGCCTGTCATCTCATAGGCAGCTCCTGCCGCTTCCATAATTTTGCGGTTATTGGCCATTTTGCGATAGGACAGTTCCAGTTCTTCATCCTCTCCCGGTACCAGCGCCGCATCCTCAATTTCCTGAATTTCATATTCCAGAAATGAAAGTTCACGCTCCCTCCCTTCTCCCTCGGAAAGAGCCTGCTGTCTTTCTTCCTGCAGTTTCTGATATTCCTGATAGCGCTGTTTCAGGAGCTGTTTTTTTGCAGCTAACGGTTCTTTTCCATATTCATCCAGGATTTCCAGATGCTTTTTCTTCTGAAGCAGAGACTGGTGCTCATGCTGTCCGTGAATATCTATCAGAAGAGCCGCCGCCTGTTTCATGCGGGAGGCAGAGACCGTTTCCGAGTTGATTTTCCCCACGCTTCGGGAAGCCGTGATTTTCCTTGACATAATAATTTCTTCATTTTCCGGAAAAATATCCATGTCTTCCAGTAATTTTCTCTGTTCTTCATTTTCCACCCGGAAAATCAGTTCCACCAGGGCATATTCTGCCTGCTCCCGCAGCATTTCCTTCGGCACCTTTTCTCCCAGAGCCAGGTTAATGGAACCGATAATAATGGACTTTCCGGCTCCTGTTTCCCCGGAAAGAATATTCAGTCCATTTCCAAATTCCACCTCTGCTTCCTCCATCAGGGCCAGATTTTTCACATGCAGACTTACCAACATATCCCTTTCTCCTTTTAACTCTCCGTAATTTTCCGCAGACGCTTCATCAAAGACTCCGTATCCTCTAAAGTGCGCACCGCACACATTATGGTATCATCTCCTGCAATGCTGCCCACAATTTCATGACAGTCCATGGCATCCAGAGCCGCCGCAACCGCCATGGCCATACCGGAAACCGTTTTTATTACCAGAATATTCTGGGCCATATCCATGGACACAAATCCTTCCCGGAATATTCTGGTATATTTCTCACTTAAATCCACATGCTGTTCCTGCAGGGAAATGTATTTCTGCTGTCCTGCTCCCCCTGCCACTCTGGTCAGCTTCAGTTCCCGGATGTCCCTGGACACAGTGGCCTGGGTCACATGAAATCCTTCCTGCTCCAGATGTTCGGAAAGTTCTTCCTGTGTCTTAATATTATATTTTGAAATGATTTCCAGAATTTTTGCCTGGCGTTTCGACTTCATGGCTCCCTCCTGTCAGGTATACCCCTGCAATTTTTTCCGAAGACGTTCCAGAAAACTGAGCTGACTCAGCTTCAGTATTCTGGTGCAGGCCTGAGCCTTTTTTATTACAATTTTCTCTCCGGCCCGGAGAGTTCCCACAGGTTCCCCGTCAAAACTGACTTCCAGGCTTTCCTTCTGTTCCTCGTTTCTGTTTGCTACCTGAATGGTAATTTCATCTTCCCCGTCTAACACAATACTTTTGGCATTCAGGGAATGGGGACTGATGGGCGTAATCAGCAGAAGACTGGCTTTGGGATCCACAATAGGGCCTCCCGCCGACATACTGTAGGCTGTGGAACCGGTGGGGGTGGCTATAATCATACCGTCCGCACTGTAAGTATTCAGGTATTCCCCATTGACGGAAATAATCAGATCCACCACCTGGAGCCTGCCGGTGCGGTGAATGACAATATCATTCAATGCCCGCCGCTCTCCGCTTTCTCCTGCTTCCGTCATACAGCGGCCGGTCAGCAGCATACGCTGTTCCACCGTGTAAGTCCCCTCCGTCAGAAGGTGCTCCACACCGGGAATTACCGTTTCTGCCTCCAGCTCACAGAGGTAACCCACATGGCCGGTATTGACCCCAATCAGAGGAATCTTCCGGTCTGCCATGGTTCTGGCCGCCCCCAGCAGCGTGCCGTCTCCTCCCACCACAAGAATACACTCCGTTTCTTCCGGAATCTGCTCCCTGTCAAACCTGTCTCCGTCCGGCCCCTGATTTGCCTGATATCCGCAGACCCCTCCATGTTCCGTAACAAAACTGCATATTTCCTTTGTCAGTTTCAGCTGTACGTCCTTTCCGGAGTTTGCAATCACATAAAAATATTTCATACCTTTTCGTCCAGTGTTTTGTGGGCCTGCGCCACCACAGCGGCCCCATCCACCGACGCCTCCTGATTTTTCAGACCTTTCTGCATATGTACCAGATATTCGATATTTCCTTCCGGCCCCTTGATGGGAGAAAAATCCAGATTTCGAATTCCGAATCCCAGCTCTTCTGCTGCTGCCAGAACTTTTTCAATCACTTCTTCCTGCACCTTCGGGTCCCGGACCACGCCCTTTTTCCCGACTTTTTCTCTTCCTGCTTCAAACTGCGGTTTAATCAGGCATACCAGTTCCCCCTGGTCTCTCAGCAGCTCCCTGACCGGAGGGAGGACTTTGGTAAGAGAAATAAACGAAACATCTACTGACGCAAAATCCAGTATATCTTCGATATCCTCCGGCGTCACATAGCGGATATTTGTTTTTTCCATACAGACCACCCGCGCATCCTGCCGCAGTTTCCAGGCAAACTGTCCATATCCCACGTCCACCGCATACACTTTTGCAGCCCCGTTCTGTAACATACAGTCTGTAAATCCGCCGGTGGATGCTCCGATATCCATACAGATTTTATCTGTGAGGCTGATTTGAAACTGCTGCATGGCTTTTTCCAGCTTCAGCCCGCCCCGGCTTACATATTTCAGAGTGTTTCCCCGCACTTCAATTTCTGTTTTTACATCAAATGAAGTGCCTGCTTTGTCTTCTCTCTGGCCTGCCACAAATACGTTTCCTTCCATTATCATGGCCCTGGCCTTTTCTCTGGAGGGTGCAAGTCCGCGCTGTACCAGCAGTAAATCCAGTCTCTCTTTCATACTTATCTTCTCTCTTTCCCGTTACAGCCTTTCTGCCTGTTCAATGATTCTTCCGGTAACTGAATCAGCGTCAATGCCCAGTTCCTGCCGCAGAAGTTCCACATTTCCATGTTCCACATATACATCCTTTATGGCAATGTTCAGGATTTTCGGCAAATGCTCTGGCCCTCTTTCTGTTTGCAGATAATGGGCCGCATGTTCCCCAAAGCCTCCGCTCAGAACGTTTTCTTCCATGGTCACCAGCAGGCGGTGGGATACTGCCAGCCTGTCCAAAAGCTCCGTATCCAGAGGTTTTACAAAACGCACATTCACCAGCGTACACCCATACCCCTGGTTTTTCAGGTTTTCCCGTACCTGACAGGCTGTTTTTACCATACTTCCCACCGCCAGCAGTGCAATCTGGTTTTCTTCATAAATCACTTCGCTTTTTCCCCGGACAATTTCGGCCCGGTATTCTTTCATCTCTGCCCAGGCTTCGCCTCTGGGATAACGGATGGCAATGGGATGTCCGTAATTGACTGCAAATTTCACCATATCCGAAAGTTCCCATTTGTTTTTGGGTGCCATGATACTCATATTTGGAATGGATGAAAGCCAGGACAAATCAAAAATTCCCTGATGGGTTTCTCCGTCACTGCCCACAAGCCCTGCCCGGTCTATGGCAAAAGTCACCGGCAAATCCTGAATGCACACATCATGGAGTATCTGGTCATAGGCTCTCTGCAGAAAAGAAGAATACACTGCCACCA
>OFHM01000512.1_pt1 | contig 32461 bp, 24 predicted proteins | sample 1521311 | NCBI WGS metagenome assembly OFHM01 (sample SAMEA3504083, study PRJEB24116) | mouse gut metagenome | biome: mouse gut; feature: mouse-associated habitat; material: faeces | place: Denmark | collected 2011 | reverse complement strand
CATTCCACAAGAAATAGATTCCCCAGAATAATATGATCCAGAATATGGAAGGGATGGACGCAAGCAGCAGGGGACCATAGCTTGATATGGCGGCAGTATAATTATAGTCGTACTGAAAAAAGAACTCCTGCCATAGGTCATATTCTGGACCGTTGATCACGTGGATCAGGATGAATAAATACAGAAGGTATACTATGGCCCCCGACAGCAGCACCTTAAACTCCACCCATATCTTTGCCTGTATTCCGGCTATATCTGTCGCCGCCTGCCGCCTGCTTTTCCGGCAGAAGAGGGACAGCAATAGGAAAGCGGCTCCGGATGCCAGACAGACTATGCTGTTGATCAGAAAGATTCTGCGCCCGTTCAGATTGTGCTGTATCCAATATAGAGAGCTTTCCAGCTGTCTGGTGCTGCTTCCGTAGCCCTCAGTGTACAGAACGGGCGCCTTTGCTGCGGCCATGTACACCTTCACTTTTTTCAGGCTCTCGGCGGGCTGGAGATTGCGGTATCCCGGAACCTCCCAGAGGCTGTCGTCGCGATAATAACCGTCTCCGTAGACATCCAGTTCACTTCCGTCCTTGACGATTCTGACCTTTTCTCCGTCAAAGTATAGAAGGAAATTGTAGCCGTCCGGCGTATTTAGGTTTCCGTCCGTCTTCAGAAGGTCGGAATTGGAATAGAGTACCTTCCCGTCATAGAGGATGGTATAGAGCAGATTCTGATCCCCTTTGATGCTTTCATGGTATTTTTGGGCAAGCTGTTTTTTCTGCTCCTCCGTGAGATGCTTGGCGCTTCGGTTGGAGTATCCGCTATAATACTCCAGATTTTCCAGATAGGATTCCAGACTATCCCGATAGCTTTCCATGTTGTCTCGGTAGGATTCCAGCTCTTTGGGAGATTTCATGTCGCTGAGAGAATCTATTATTTCGAGATAGTTGTTCTGGAATTCGTATAAGTCTTTGAGATAGTCATACAAATCGTCAGGCGAAATGTTCCATTCTGCAGTTTCGGAATAGCCATCCTCATAGATTTCGTTGAATATGGATTCGATATAGCCTTCATAGTCATATCCCTCTCCATAATAGACATCGCTGCCGTAGCGCCATATGTCCCAGAGATTCTGTCCGCCGGTAGCCATGATTAGGAAGCATTCCAGACGGTTCGAGATATAGGATCGGAACCTATCGCTCTGCTGATAGTCGTCCTCCAGCAGGTTATCGATCTGCGAGATGCGGATTCCGTGCGGATTGTACCGCAGGAGGCCGGTCAAACCCTCCAGCGTCAGGCAGACGCCCAGAAAGAAGATGACGAAACTGATTATTTTTTTACTTTTTTTCCATTTTGTATCCAATGCCCCACACCACCTTTATATATTCTGGCTCTTTCGGATTCAGCTCCAGTTTCTCGCGGATGCGCCGGATATGCACCATCACGGTATTTTCCGATGCATAGGCGTCCTCTTCCCAGACTCTGCGGTAGATTTCCTCCGCGGGAAATACGCGGTTTAAATTGCGCATGAACAGATCTACGATTTTGGCCTCCGTAGCGGTGAGCTTCACAGGTTCCCCGTCCGCGTAGAGGGCCCGCTCCTCGGTATTGTAGAGAAGGCGGCCGTTCTTGATCTCGCAGCTCCGGCTTCCGGCGTGGATGTCCCCAAGGCTGGTATACCTGCGGAGCTGGCTTTTCACCCGGGCTGCCAGCTCCTGGGGATTATAGGGCTTCGATACATAATCATCTGCCCCCATGGACAATCCCAATACCTTATCGCTTTCCTCGCTTTTGGCGCTTAAGACAATGATGGGGAGATTGCGCTTCTCGCGGATGCGCATCACTGCGGACAGGCCGTCCAGCCGGGGCATCATCACGTCGATGAGCACCAGCCGCACCGGTTCGCTGGAGAGGATGTCCAGCGCCTGGAGGCCGTCGTAGGCCTTCAGCACCTTATAGCCCTCCTTCTCCAGTAAAATCGCGATCGCCTTTACGATCTCTCTGTCGTCATCTACCACCAATACACATTCGCCCATTTTCTCTGCCATACCTTACCTTTCCGCAGCTTTCCGGCAGGCCCCTGTATCCGGTAACGCTTTCGGCCCTGATGGGGCGGCATCCCGCGGCCATGCCTGCGTCCGGAAGCGTTTCGTCACGGAATGATGAAATCTTGCGCAAAGCGGCAAAATTTTGGTTCCGGTTTATCCGGGTCAGGAGTTGTCGGAGACGCTTCCTTGCCGGCACAGCCCTGCCAAACTGTATCTGTATCCTTGAGCTGCATTCAGGATACAATTTATAATTTACAAAAAAGTGAGGGTGTTTCTTACAAATTTCTTACAATCCCTCTCTATCATACCGTCATCGGGCGTTGGAAGCAAGGGGAAAACAAGATGTGGTAATATTTAGCCGGGGAACGAAGCGCGGCAGAAGTCAGCCGGAAAGCCCGCAAGAGGGAACCAGGCGCGGCAGAAGTCAGCCGGAAAGCTCGCAAGAGGAAACCAGGCGCGGTAAACGTCAGCCGGTCAGCCGGCGGGACGGAAGCAAAACTGCACCACCGTCCCCATTCCCTCCTTGCTGCGGATGCGCAGGGCAGCCTCCGGCCCGTAAGTCAGGATCAGCCGCAGATTCGTGTTGCTCAGGCCGATATGGGAGGTCCTTCCGGCATCCTGCCCGGTCAGTGTCCGCCGGATTTCAGCCAGGCGTCCGGGGCTGATGCCCAGGCCATTGTCTATGACCTGGATATGGACCAGGCCTTCCCGCAGGAAGATTTTCACCTTGATCAATCCCTTCCGGGGGAGCTCCTTGATGGCATGGTGGAGGCTGTTTTCCAGCAGGGGCTGCAGGATCAGATGGATCACGGGCAGATCCAGGACAGACTCACTGTACTCCCAATAAAGGATGAAGGGATTGGCATAACGTATCTTCTGTATTTCCGCATAAGACTTGCAGATGGCGATCTCCTCCCGAATCCGAACCTGGGAGGAGGTATTTTCCAGAGAATATTTCAGAATGTCGGACAGGTTGTGGATCAGCAGGTCGGCATGGCTGCCTGCGGGAAGCGCCTTTAAGATCTCCAGGTCCAGGGTCTGGAGGGTATTGAAAATAAAGTGCGGATTCAGCTGAAGCTGCAGGACCGCCAGCTGGGCGTCCTTCTGGCGCACCTGGGCCTGGGCCAGATTCAGGGCAAGCCGCTGGTTGGACACGAAAGTGGAGACGATATTGTTGAAAATCAGGTCATATTCGTTGCGGGTTTTGGGACGGGGCAGGGCAGCAGGCTTCTCCCCATTCCCGGCATCCGAAAATAAATTCAGCAGCAGCCGCAGCTGCCGGAAATTGCCGGCTGTGCCGCTGAAGCTGAGGCTGATGCTGAGCAGGATGCTGAACAGGATGATGACGGTAAAGGCCAGCACCATGCCGTGGACGGTTTTAAAGACCTCAGCAGTGGGGAGCAGAGTTATCATTACAAGGTTGTAGTCCGGTATCTCGGAGGAATAATATACATACCCGGTATCCCGGATCTGGATGGTATCATATACCTTGCTGCCGGAGAGAGGGTGGGTGATGGCTCGGGGGAGGGGATTTCCCTCATCAAACAATTCCCTGTAGCCGTCGCTTCCGAAGATGATATTACCGTCAGTATCCGTCACAACGCTGCAGGAGCCCTGGTAGATATGATTGCTGTCCAGCATCTGGGAAAGCTTCCCGGTGTTCAGGTTCAGCACCATTACCCCGTTGTAATAGTCAAAACGCCGGAACACCGATACATTTTCCCGCCAGGGCTCAAAGGAATAATGCCTGACCTTCCTGGGGAGGACCCATTGGCTGCAGTCCGCGGAGGTATCCTGATAGATGGCAAGCCATTCACGGTCCGTACAGCCGGGGGAGGAGACGGCAGTATAGCCCGTCAGGCTGCTGAAAAAGTTTCCGTCGGGATTGTCGTAATAGATGTAGATGGAATCCACAAATTCGCTGATGTTTGCCATGGTGCCAAGGATGGTGGGGACGATGGATTTGAAGACATTGTTTTTGTAGTCCAGCGACTGCTCGTTTAAAAGCCGGGAAATGGACAGGGCCATGGTGGGCGTGGTGGAGAAAAGTGTGGTATGTTCGGAGAAGGTATTCAGCTCCTGGGTCACCTTGCTTAAGAGGAAATTACGGGAGCGCTCCGCATAGACGGTGAGCTCTTCCCGAAGCTGCTTCTGGAAATATCCGGTGAGGAGGATGCCCAGAAGCAGCAGGGGAAGCGTGATGATGACAAGGTGATGGATCAATTGGCGCAGGAAATATTTCTGCTGCATATGGCTGTGTTTGATCATGGCAGTTCTCCGCCCCTTTCTCTGTATTCCTTTGGAGACAAATGATAATAGCTGCGGAAGGCCCTGGAAAAATTTTTCGGGTTGTCATAGCCGATGGCATCGGAGATCTCGTATATTTTATTGCGGGCGTCCTCCAGCAGGACGCAGGCCCGCTCCATTCTCTTTTGCAGCAGATACTCGGAAAAGGACAGGGAGGTCCTGCTCTTGAAGAGACGGGACAGATAGCTGCTGCTTAAGTGGGAGCGTGCGGCGGCTTCTTCCAGGGTGGCAGTCCTTAAGTTGTCCATCACATATACCTTTACGCCGCGGATGATCTGCTCGTAGTACTGGTTTGGGCGCTCCGGTTCCAGGGCAGCAGCGCCCGTCCGGTCCAGCTCCTCCTTCAGCTTCAGAAAAGCCAGCATCAGGGAATGGTGCCTAAGAGGCTTTACCAGGAAGTCCTTGACATTGTAGCGCAGAGCCGTCTGGGCATAGGTGAAGTCCTGGAAGCCGGAAATCAGGTATACGTGAACGGAGGGGATATTTTCATAAATAACCCGGGACAGCTCCAGCCCGTCCATGACGGGCATCCGGATATCCGTCAGCACGGCTGTGGTCTCCGGATGGGCTTTCAGGTAATTCCATGCCGCCTGGCCGTTGGAGAAATCTCCGGTTACGGTAAATCCGGAGTCCTCCCAGGGAAATAAATGAACCAGCCCGCTTCGTATATTATCATCATCTTCCACAATAATCAAGGAATACATCCCATGAACCCTCCTTCTAATGAAACGATATGACATATAAAGATACCTTCTGCTAAATGTTAGCATATGAAAGGAGAAATTGTCAATTCTAATTCCTATAAGAAAATCGGATTTCATGCTATTCTCAGTATGTCGGATGGAGAGAGAATTATCCGAAAGTCACTTGAGAAATCCCCGGCACGGCAGAACCGGAGCCTGGGCAGAGAGACGGAACTGGAAACAGTATGTGCCCGAAGCAGTGCCCAGAGGATTTACGGACGCATCATTAAGCGGCCGGAAATCCTGTGCCGATGTCAGGTACTGAAGAGGGCACATACGGAACTGGAATAGGAGGATTTAATATGAAAAGAAAGTGTTTGGCATTATTGTTGGCGGCATGCATGGGCATGAGCCTGGCGGGATGCGCGGAGACAGAGGCGGGAGGAGATTCCTCCGCAGGAGGCAGCAGTGAAGGGCAGAGCGCGGCACAGGAGGGCTCCGGGGAGGAGGCCGAGGATTCCGAAAATGCGGAAGGCAGCTCCGGGGAACAGGCGGATGCCGGCTCCGGAGAAGAAATCACCCTGCGCTTCTCCTGGTGGGGCGGCGATTCCAGGCATGAGGCCACGCTGAAAGCCATTGAGACTTATGAAAACGCCCATCCGGGCATTAAAATCGAGCCGGAATATTCCAGCTTTTCCGGATACTACGAGAAGCTGGTGACACAGCTGGCATCCTCCAACGCGCCGGAGATTTTCCAGGTGGACCAGGGATGGGTTGCCGAGCTTTCCGCCAGAGGGGACGCGTTCGCCGATCTGTCGGCTTATTCCGACATCATTGACATGAGCCAGATCTCCGAATCCATGATGAATGATTACTGCAAGATCGGGGAGGAGGTATCGGTGCTGCCCTTCGGCTATAACGGGACTGTCTTTCTCTATAACAAGACGCTTCTGGCAGACTGGTGCGACGAGGCGGGAAATCTGAATATGAGTTCATGGGACGACTTTATCCGGATCGGAGAGGAGCTGCATGCCAAAGATCCGGAATGCTATATGACTACGGCGGTGACAGACGGGTATCTTCGCTATATCTTAAAGCCCATGCTGGAGCAGATTACCAACGAGATCGACGTTCAGGATGATTTTACCCTAGGATTTGACAAGGAGCAGATGGCCCGGGCTTACGAGAGCTTCCTGCGGATTTTTTCACAGCAGGTGTCCCAGCCCTATGACGAGGCAGTGCTGTATGATTCCATGCAGAACAATCCCTTATGGCTGAACGGCAAGATCGGCGGGATTTTCCTGTTTTTCTCCAATATCGACACGGAGATCGCGGGATTGGATTATGACTATGGTGTTGTAGGCATGCCCATGTTTGCGGATGCCCAAATATCCGGGCAGGAGTGCTGTCCGTCTCTGATGGTGGCCGTCAACAAGAAGGCGGACGAAGCCCGTCAGAAGGCTGCGGCCGAGTTCCTGGAATGGTTTATCAACAGTGAGGAGGCCTCTTTGATCCTGGGGACCGTACGGGGCGTCCCGGGCAGCGCCAGTGCATTGCAGGCACTGGAAAGCAACCAGATGCTCAGCGAGCTGATGTCGCGGGGGATTCAGATATCCAACGATACCCTCTCCCTGAAAAACGGCGCTTATGAGCTGAATTCCTCTGTGAAGGCCGTCTTTGTGGACTACATGGAGAAGGTAATCTACGGCGTCTCCACGCCGGAACAGGCTTCGGAAGGGATGATAACGGACCTGGAGGCTTTGCTGAAGGATTTGTCAGGGCAGTAAGAAATTGAAACTATCCACAATGCATCCGCCGGGCAGCCTGTCGGACGGGCAGTAAGGCGGGCGGATGCGCCTGTGTTACGCGGCGGAGAAATGCAGAGAAGGGGGTACTTTTTATATGCATAAAAAAGACAAATATCTGGGATATCTCTATATCGCCCCATGGCTCATCGGGTTTCTCGTGCTGACATTATACCCCTTTGTGGTATCCCTGATTTATTCCTTTACGGAATATGATATGTTCCATATTCGCTTTATCGGCTTACAGAATTATGCGGATATTTTTACAAAGGATAAGACGGCGCTGGATTCTCTGGGAAAGACGCTGCTGTACACGGCGGTATCCGTTCCGCTGAAGCTGCTGGCGGCACTGCTGGTGGCCATGATGCTCCATAAAATCCGCCGGGGCAGGGCGCTTTATTATACAGTTTTCTACCTGCCGTCCATCCTGGGATCCAGCGTGGCGCTGGCGGTTTTGTGGAAATATGTCTTCAAAAAGGACGGGCTTCTGAATCTGCTGCTGGGGGCTATCGGTATCTCGGGTGCAAACTGGCTGGGGGATCCGAAGCTGGTGCTGTATGTAATGATGCTCCTGCCGCTGTGGCAGATGGGGGCGCCCATGGTATTGTTTCTGGCGGCGCTGAAAAACGTGCCGGGGGATCTGCAGGAGGCGGCCAGGATCGACGGGGCCAGGCCCTTTCAGGTATTTCGCAGGATTACACTGCCCATGATCTCTCCCATAATTTTCTTTAACTGCATTATGCAGACCATTGAGATCATCCAGATTTTCACGCCGGCGTACCTGATCACCAAGGGAGGGCCGGTGAAGCAGACCTATCTCTATTCCCTCTATCTTTATGATACGGCATTTCGGGATATGAAAATCGGATATGCCAGCGCGCTGTCCTGGATCCTGTTTGTGATTATCATCAGCTTTACCCTGGCCTTCTTCGGACTCTCGGGGAAGTGGGTATTTTACGGAGACGAGCGATGAGAGAGGGAGGTCATAAATGAGACGGAATCTAAAGAAGACGGGACTTTATTTGATGATAACGATAACGGCAGTTGTGGTGGGCTATCCTTTATTGTGGCTGTTTTTTGCGGCCTTTAAGGAAAATGCGGAGATTTTCACCTCGGTTGGCCTCCTGCCGAAGCATTTTACGCTGGACGGCTTTGTCAATGGCTGGAAATCTACTGCGGCAGTACCTTTTTCCGTATTTTTAGGGAATTCCTGTAAAATGGTGGCGCCCACGGTCCTGCTGACGGCCGCCTCCTCATGCCTGGTGGCCTACGGATTTTCCAGGTTTGAGTTCCGGGGCAGGAAAATATTAATGACGCTTATGCTTTCCACCATGATGCTGCCCAATACCGTGATTATGATACCGAGGTACATATTGTTCAACAAATTTCACTGGCTCAACAGCTATATTCCTTTTTATGCCATGGCGGCATTGGCGGTGAATCCCTTTTTCGCCTATCTGCTGATCCAGTTTTTCCGGGGGATTCCCAGGGATCTGGACGAGGCGGCTTATATCGACGGGGCCGGGAAATGGCAGATTTTGGCCAGAGTCATACTGCCTCTGGCAAAAGCGCCCATTGTGTCGGTGATTTTATTCCAGGCGGTCTGGACATGGAATGATTTCTTTAATCCGCTGCTGTATATTGACAGGGTGAAACAGTATCCGGTTTCTCTGGGGCTGCGGCTGGCCATTGACGCAGACTCTGTCGTAAACTGGAACAGCATCATCGCCATGTCCTGCGTGAGCCTGGTGCCTGTGGTGGTTCTGTTTTTGAGCCTGCAGAAATATTTCGTCCAGGGAATCGCCACCACCGGCATTAAGAGCTAGAGCGTGTTTGAAAATTTACTCCCGCCATCTGCATAACGACGCCATAGTGTCGTATGCCCACGGTATCTTTGCCCCCTCATTCGGCCAACGTAGTCCACTACGCCTCCCGCATTCGGGTCAAATATACCACAAATTGTGACGTACAGCTGACGGAAAGCAACTTTCAAACGAGTTCTGGAGAAGCGGAATGGAGTAAGCTCTGCCCGTATCCGGAAACTGGAAAAACAGGAACTGAAGGAGCCAGATGCGGAACTGGAAAAACAGGATCTGGCCGGTCCGGTTCCCCAGAGGATTTACGGACGCTTATCTTAGCGGCCGGAAACCCTCTGCCAATGTCCGGGAACTGGACAGGCCAGATGCGGAACTAAAATAGGAGAAAAGATTATGATACGAGAAATAGCGAGGACAGAGGTACTGGTATGCGGCGGAGGCTGTGCCGGCTGCGGGGCCGCTTTGGGGGCGGCAAAGGCAGGCGCACAGGTAATCCTCCTGGAACGGAACAACTTCCTGGGAGGGATTGCCGCATCCAGCATGATATCGAATCTGTACAATCATTTTATTACAAAGGACGGGCGTATGGTGATGAAGGGGGCTGCCCTGGAATGGATGGAGCGGATGGAGAAAAAGCAGGCGGCTACGTCCAAATGGCGGTTTCCTGACGGCAGGCTGGTACATGACCCGGAGCAGATGAAGGTTACCTTCGACGAGATGATGGAGGAGGCGGGAGTCAGCGTCCTGTTCGGAACCATGGCGCTGGAACCTTACCTGGAGGGGAACCGAATCTGCGGCGCCTATGTGAATACCCCGGAAGGGAAGGGGCTTATCCGGGCGGAACAGGTGGTAGACACTACAGGAGAGTGCGATATGGCCTGGAAGGCGGAAGCGCCTACCCGCTATGCCTGCGGGATGGCGACTCTGACTTTTAAATTCGCAAATGTGGATTTGGAAGCGCTGTACCTTCATTTTAAGAAGCATCCGGACACCTTCCCCATCGGTATCGACGCCATGAAGAACTTTCAGGAGTTCGAGGAGGTGTGGCGAAAGAGGGATGTGCTCTATTTTCCCCATTCGGGGGGAGAGGACTGGGACCTGTTCCAGGATGCCATTGCCCAGGGGCGTTTCCGGAAAGAAATGGGGGAGATTTTCTCCATGGATTCCTGCTGTATCATCGGCATGAAGGGTTCCGATACCGCGGTGATAAATTCCCAGATGTGGCGGATCCGTTCTCTGGACCCGGAGGTATTGTCCGACGCGGAGGCGAACGCCCATGAGGCGGTTTACTATGTGGCGGATTTTATGGTGCGGAATATACCCGGCTTTGAGCATGCCTACGTGGCACAGGTTTCCGACGAGCTGGCTCTGCGGGTGAGCCGGGGAATCGAGGGCCGGGAGACCTTTGACAAGGATGAGAAAACCGTATCGGGTAAAATGGAGTCCGATGACCCAACGGCAAACGGTACGGATATTGAGTATAATATTTTACGGAATCTCACTAGTGATCCCAGGTATGCCAAATCCGGGGAGGCTGCGGAGGAAAATATCTACGCGGAGGATGTGATTGCCTGCAGGCCCAAGCAGATGAATTTCAAGCTTACGGGAGAATTTGTCAGCAATGCCACAGTGGACATTCCCTTCGGAGTCATGCTTCCGGAGGGCGTGGAAAACCTGCTGGTTGCCAGCGGGAAAAGCGTATCCGCCATACCCCAGACCATGCTCCGTTACCAGTCGGCGGGAATGTCCCTGGGACAGGCGGCTGGCGCGGCAGCGGCACTGGCGGCCAGGGAGGGGATATTGGTGAGAGATATTCCCATCCGAAAGCTACAGAGGGAGCTGCTGGGGCAGAACGTGTATCTGGGAACGCCGGAGCGGCTGGAAGAACTGGGGATTACGCAATAAAGCCCATGGCCGGCGTGAAATCCTGCGCATTCTGACAAAGTGGATCCCGGCGGGCCAGGTGACATGGAACAGAGGGGAAAGCACAGAAGGCAGGAAGAGGGACAGAACGAGGCAGGGACAATGACGGAACTGGAAGATTTACATGAAAAGAGGAGAGTTGGAGAGAATGGGGACAGAATATAGGGAAATCGACGTCTTAGTCACTGGGGGAAGCCTGGAGGGCTGCATTGCGGCAGCCGAGCTGGCGAAGAAGGGAAAAAAAGTCCTATTGACTGAAAAAAGCGGATCGCTGGGAGGAATCGCCACTAACGGACTGGAAAATGTGATGCATCCGGAGCAGACGGCAGAGAGACGGGCAGCGGAGTATGCGGGAATTCTGCGGGAACAGGCAGGTGAGCAGGAAGGATTGAAAGGCCCTTTTTACCACGATCAGAAGGCGAAGGTGGTACTGGCCAGGATGCTGAAGGAAGCGGGCGTAACGGTGCTGACGCATATTTTTCCATATGAGATAATGACGGATGACAAAGGTGTTTTGTGCAGGACGGAATGCAAGGCCGGAACCCTGGAAATCAGAAGCAGGGCTTTGATTGACGGAGAGGCTTTTTTGGAGAATGCGTCCATGGCAGGGCTTCCCTGGCAGCAGGGGAGGAAGTGCGCGGAAGGAAGTGTGAAATGGAACGGAATTCCGGAAAAGGCCTTGAAAGAGATGCTCCGGCCGGGATATGAGGAGGGAGAGGGATACCTGATGGGAAGCCTGGCGCTGGAGCCTGTGTTGTGCAGGAAGGGGATCCGATATTGTGCTTCTGAGATCCGATGCCGCTATAGCAGTGTGTTCGGGGAGACTATTTTTACCGGAATCAGAGCGGAGCTGCCGGAGATATCCGCCTTTACGGTTTCCGATGCCCTGGCGGGGCTGCGGATATATGCTTATATGCTTCGGGATTATTTGAGGGAACAGGTGGGGGGATGTGAGAAGGCTTCTATTATCCATGTAGCGCCTATGCTGGGGCTGTATGGGATCAGGCAGGTTACGAGGCAGGACAGCAGTGTATTTCCAATGGGAATATTTCCCATGGGAATGGAGCATTATTCCAATGAGGAGGCGATTCGCCGGGGAGTAGAGACAGGGGCGCTTGTAGAGGAGTTCCTGGGATGAGAGACAGGGAGCGGCAGGCAAAACGTAATGAACTGCAGAGCCGGGACAGCACGGCGGACAGAGCACATGGCCGGGCATGAAACCGGCGGAGCGAGACAGGACAGAGCACATGGCCGGGCATGAAACCGGCGGAGCGAGACCGGACAGAGCACATGGCCGGGCATGAAACCGGCGGAGTAGGACCGGACAGGGCACATGGCCGGGCATGAAACCGGCGGAGTAGGACCGGATAGAGCACATGGCCGGGCGTGGGCCGGCAGGGAAAACGAACAGGAGTATGAACACACTTGAAACCGGCAGAGCGGAAATCGGACATGTGCCTGTAAGAATCTGGAATGGCGGGAGAAAGGGAACGGCAATGAAAGGGATGGAATTGGGGGGGAAGAGAGCGACACAGCTGCAAGCGACACAGCCGCGAACAGCTGGAAAGAAAATCATGCACGGCGCAGACTACTATCCGGAGCAATGGCTGGACACGCCGGAAATCCTGGAGGAAGATCTCCGGATGATGAAGCTGGCCCATATCGACACGGTGACACTGGGAGTATTCGCCTGGGCAGCCCTGGAGCCGGAGGAGGGCTTCTGGCGTTTCGAGTGGCTGGACAGGGTCATGGACAGGCTGCACGAGAACGGAATCCAGGTGATCCTGGCCACCCCCAGCGGGGCGAGGCCGGCATGGCTGGCAAAAGCGTACCCGGAGGTTCTGCGGGTGACGCAGGACAGACAGCGAAATCTTTACGGCATGCGGATGAACCATTGCTATACCTCGCCCCGGTATAGGGAATTGACAAAACGTATCGACAGCAAACTGGCCGCACGCTACGCTAAGCACCCGGCGCTGAAGGCCTGGCACATTTCCAACGAATACCATGGAGAATGCCACTGCGGGCTGTGCCAGGAGGCGTTTCGGCGTTTTTTGCAGGAGAAATACGGCTCCCTGGAAAAGCTGAACCAGGCATGGTGGACAGCCTTCTGGTCCAAAATCTATACGGACTGGGAGCAGGTGGAATCCCCTTCTTCCAGAGGAGAGATGGCTGTTCAGGGGCTGGCCCTGGACTGGAAGCGCTTTGTCACGGTCCAGACGAAAGCATTCATGGATATGGAAATAGGGGCGGTGAAGGCTTACACCCCTGATATTTCGGTAACTACCAATATGATCGGCAGCTTCATCGAGGTGGACTACCCCAGGCTTGCGCCCTCCCTGGATGTAGCGTCCATGGATCTCTATCCCCAGTGGGGCAGCGCTTCCTGCCGGGAGGTGGCCATGGACGCGGGTTTTGAATACGATGTGATCCGGTGCCTGAAGATGACCCCTTTTTGGCTGATGGAGACGACGCCGTCCATGACCAGCTGGACAGAGGTGGGAAAGCTGAAGGAGCCGGGACTGCACAGAGCGGGCTGCCTCCAGGCGGTAGCCCACGGAGCGGACAGCGTACAGTACTTTCAGTGGAGAAAGAGCAGAGGGGCTTTTGAGAAATTTCATGGCGCCATAATCGGGCATAGCGGACATGAGCATACGCGGGTGTTCCGGGAGACGGCTCAACTGGGGGAGATTCTGGGGAAGCTGGGAGAGGTGGCAGGTACCCGGTGCCGCGGGGAAGCTGCCGTTTTATATGACTGGAGTAACAGATGGGCCATTGAAGGCTCCATGGGCCCCAGGAAAAATAAGTATTACGAGGAAACCGTAAGGGAGCATTATAGGGCATTGCGCAGCCTGGGCCTGAATGTGGATGTAATAGAGGAGGGACAGCCTCTGGAGGATTATGCCATTGTGGCGGCTCCCATGCTCTATCTGGTAAAGGTTGGGCTTGCAGAGGCGCTGGAGGCCTATGTAGAGAAGGGCGGTATCTTGCTGCTGACCTATTTCAGCGGGATCGTGGACGAGAATGACTTGTGTTTTCAGGGAGGGTTCCCGGGGCCCCTGCGGAAGCTGGCCGGAGTGTGGGTGGAGGAATTGGACACCCTGTATCCGGAGGAACAGGGCCGGATTGTCAGTATGCCGGAAAACAGTATCAAAATACACGGCATATGGACCAGCAGGGATTATATTGAAGTGATTCATCCGGAGACGGCCGCAGTGGAGGCGGTGCACGGGACTTCCTGGTATCAGGGGATGCCGGCCCTGACCAGCAACAAATGGGAAGCGGGCAGTGTGTGGTATCTGGCAGCCAGAGCGGAGGAAGCCTTTCTGAAAATCCTGTATGGAAAGTTACTCTCTATGGCAGCGAAAAGGAAGAAGGCACAGGCCGGGCCTGTAAGACAGAGAAAGCTGCCGGAGGAGGTGGAGCTGTCGATTCGCCGGGATGGGACATATCAATATTTCTTCTATATAAATTGGGGCAGAAGAGAATGTACCGTGAAGGCGCCGGAGGGCGTGGAGCTGACAGGCGGGCATGAATGCAGAGGGGAGCTGGTATTGGAACCTCTTGGGACAGCGGTTGTGAAGGCAGCGTATACAGAACGTTGTTCCTGACGGAAAATATCGGACCGGGAGGGCTTCCGATTCCTTTTGGGAGGAAGCCTTATCGGTTTTACCTGCCGTGACCATGGAAAAAGGAGCCAAAATTTCATAAAAGTACCATCTCGGTACAGTTTTTCGTGCCGGAGTGTTGAATCTGTGGGACAAATCTGTTACAATACAGTTTAGGTTTTGGTAGACAGACCGCAGAAAGGTATGAATGATCGTGAAGATAATCGATAAGATAATTGGTACACACAGCGAGAGGGAGATCAAACGCATCAAGCCGCTGGTGGACAAAATTGAAAGTCTCCGTCCCGAGATGTTGGAACTTTCCGACGAGCAATTGAGAGACAAGACTGCCGAGTTTAAAAGGCGGCTGCAGGAGGGATCTACTCTGGATGATCTCCTCCCGGAGGCATATGCCGCGGTACGGGAGGCAACCCGCAGAGTGCTGAAGACAGAGCATTACCGGGTGCAGCTGATCGGCGGTATCATTATGCACCAGGGACGTATCGCCGAGCTGCGTACAGGAGAAGGAAAGACGCAGACATTCCTTCTGCCGGCATATCTCAATGCATTGGAGGGCAAGGGCGTCCATGTGGTGACGGTCAACGACTATCTGGTGAAGCGTGATGCGGAGTGGATGGGACAGGTGCATGAGTTTCTGGGACTTTCCGTCGGCATGGTGCTGAACAGCATGACCAGCGAGGAGCGTCAGAAGGCATACAAGTGTGACATCACCTATGTGACCAACAATGAGCTGGGATTTGACTACCTGCGTGACAATATGGTGATCTACAAGGAGCAGCTGGTGCTGCGTGGGCTTCATTTCTGCATTATCGATGAGGTGGACTCCGTACTCATCGACGAGGCCAGGACTCCGTTAATCATATCCGGTCAGAGCGGCAAATCCACCGCTCTTTATGAGATGTGTGATTTGTTGGCAAGGCGGATGCACAGAGGCGAGGATGTACAGGAACTGACCAAGATGGATGCCATCATGGGGGTGGTACAGGAAGAGACCGGAGACTTTATCGTCAATGAGAAGGATAAGGTGATCAACCTTACCGAGGCAGGCGTGAAAAAGGTGGAGGAATTCTTCCATATTCAAAACTTTGCGGATGCGGAGAATCTGGAGATCCAGCACAACATCATTTTGGCTCTGCGGGCGCATAACCTTATGTTCCGTGATCAGGATTATGTAGTGAAGGATGACCAGGTACTGATCGTGGATCAGTTTACAGGACGTATCATGCCCGGACGGCGTTATTCCGACGGTCTGCATCAGGCAATCGAGGCGAAAGAGCATGTGAAGGTGAAGCGGGAGAGCAAGACCTTGGCCACTATCACATTCCAGAATTTCTTTAATTTATTCGAGAAAAAATGCGGCGCTACCGGTACGGCTCTCACGGAGGAGAAGGAATTCCGGGAGATATACGGTATGGATGTGGTGGAGGTTCCCACCAATGTGCCTGTGATCCGTAAGGACCTGCAGGATGCCGTGTACAAGACCAGGGAGGAAAAGCTCGCCGCTATTGTGACGGCGGTGGAGGAAGCCCATGCCAAGGGACAGCCTGTGCTGGTGGGTACCATCACCATCGAAGCCAGCGAGGAGCTGAGCAGAATGCTTACGAAACGGGGCATTCAGCATAAGGTATTGAACGCCAAATTCCATGAGCTGGAGGCGGAGATCGTGGCGGATGCCGGCGTGCACGGTGCGGTGACAATTGCTACCAACATGGCCGGCCGCGGTACGGATATCAAGCTGGACGATGAGGCCAGAGCGGCGGGAGGCCTGAAGATTATCGGTACGGAGCGTCATGAATCACGGCGTATCGATAACCAGCTGCGCGGACGTTCCGGACGTCAGGGAGATCCCGGCGAGTCCAAATTCTATATTTCCCTGCAGGATGATCTGATGCGGCTGTTCGGCTCCGAGCGTCTCATCAATATGTTTAACGCCATGGGTGTGCCGGAGGGACAGGAAATCGAACATAAGATGCTGACCAATGCCATTGAGTCTGCCCAAAAGAAGATCGAGAATAACAACTTCGGCATCCGTAAGAATCTGCTGGAGTACGACAGAGTTATGAGCGAGCAGCGGGAAATTATCTATGATGAGCGTCTTCGGGTATTAAACGGCGAGAGCATGCGGGACTTTATCTACAAGATGATTACGGATATTGCGGAGAACTGTGTGGATATCAGTATCAATGATGACGCTGATGTAGAGGACTGGAACTTTAATGAACTGAATACGCTGCTGCTGCCCACCATTCCTCTGGAGCCCTTAAGTCCGGAGCGTGTGGCTGCCCCTAAGAAGAACAGCTTAAAGCAGCAGTTGAAGGAAGAGGCTGTGAAGCTCTATGAGAATAAGGAGGCAGAATTCCCCAATGCGGAGGCAATCCGTGAAATAGAGCGCGTTATTTTGCTGAAGGTCATCGACAGGAAGTGGAATGCCCATATCGACGATATGGAGCAGCTGCGCCAAGGTATCGGACTCCAGGCTTACGGCCAGAGAGATCCGCTGGTGGAGTACAAGATGAGTGGTTATGCCATGTTTGACGAGATGACTCAGAATATCAAGGAAGAGACTGTCCGCCTGCTGTTCCGTATCAAGGTGGAGCAGAAGGTAGAGAGGGAACAGGTGGCCAAGGTGACGGGCACCAACAAGGACGATACCGTGGCGAAGGCGCCGACAAAGCGCAGCAATGCAAAGGTCTATCCCAATGATCCCTGCCCCTGCGGAAGCGGGAAGAAGTATAAGCAGTGCTGCGGTAGAAAAGTATAAAGAAAGAAGGTGACGTTAAGTGGTAGAATTAGACCAGATGAAAGCAGAATTACTGTCCTACGAAACTCCATTAGCGGAAGTGAGGGATTCACTTTAACCCTGCTGACAAAGCGAAACGGATTGAAGAATTGGAGCGGGAGATGGAAGCGCCGGGCTTTTGGGACGATCCGGAACGTTCCAATGAAAAAATGAAGGAATTGAAGTCTTTAAAGGGCATCGTGGAGGGCTGTGATAAGCTTTCCGGCCAATATGAGGATATTCTAACCCTGATTGAGATGGGATATGAGGAGAATGATGCTTCCCTGATTTCCGATATCCGGGGTGATCTGGATGAATTTATCAGCGAGCTGGAAGCCCTGCGGCTTGACACCCTGCTTTCCGGGGAATATGACAAAAACGATGCCATTTTAAAGCTGAATGCCGGGGCAGGCGGCACCGAGAGCTGTGACTGGTGCAGCATGCTGTACCGGATGTACACCAGATGGGCGGAGCGTAAGGGATTCAGCGTGGAAGTGCTGGACTTTCTGGACGGAGACGAGGCGGGGATTAAATCGGTGACTTTTCAGGTCAACGGAACAAATGCCTACGGCTATCTGAAATCCGAGAAGGGCGTTCACAGGCTGGTTCGGATCTCTCCCTTTAATGCCCAGGGCAAGCGGCAGACTTCCTTTGTGTCCCTGGATGTAATGCCGGATATCGAGGAAGATCTGGATGTGGAGATTGATGAGAAGGAGCTGCGGATTGACACTTACCGAAGCAGCGGCGCAGGAGGACAGCATATCAACAAGACTTCCTCCGCCATCCGCATCACCCATATTCCCACGGGGACGGTGGTTCAGTGCCAGAACGAGCGCAGCCAGTTCCAGAATAAGGACAAGGCCATGCAGATGCTGAAAGCCAAATTGTACATGCTCAAGCAGGAGGCCAATGTGGAGAAGCTGTCAGATATCCGGGGGGAGATTAAGGATATCGGTTGGGGTAACCAGATCCGTTCCTATGTGCTGCAGCCCTATAAGCTGGTGAAGGATCTGCGGACGGATGTGGAGACAGGAAATGCAGACGCTGTGCTGGACGGGGCTCTGGATCCTTTTATTAACGGGTATCTGAAGTGGATCAGTGTATCGCAGAAGAAGGAGTAGAATAGGGTCCGATTGCGGTATTGTTTTGCTGGGGGTATCTGAATTATTGCGAATCATCATAGAAGGCCGGTATTATGTTCATGGATTGGCTTGGCCGCTAAATTGCTATTCTTTGACTGGAAAGAGGCAATTTTCGGATTGGGTAAGCCAGGGCAGCGTACCGGCTGTTTTTCTTTCCGTGGGCAGTGCGGCAGGCGGATACACGGACATTTATTTGACCAATGCTGCGGGGCCGGATATCTTGCAGTGTGCAAAAGCGGATGTTAGAGGAGGATAATTGATATGGATCATAAAAGCGGTATTCCCTATTATTGCGGGAGCAGGCAGCCCAACTGCGATTACCATCACGGGCAGCTTTCTCCTGTAAAAGGGGCGGGCTGTTATCAGGTGACCCGTGCCAACCGAACCCATCCGGAATGGGATGACGGCATAGGGGGGACTTACAAGCACGGAGCGGATCTGGCCTGGTGGAACGGCAGTTTTTATGTGCATTATTTTACCAATCCGGTGAGTGAGCATACCGGAGCCGGACAGAGTATTCTGGCCGTTTCCAGAGACGGCAGGCGGTGGGAGGATTTCCGGGTTGCATTTCCGCCCTACCGGATTCCGGCATGCACCGTTACGGATTACAAGGGAAATACAGTCGGCTTTTCAGGCGAGACTTATGCCTTTATCCATCAGAGGGTGGGATTTTACCGGACGAAGGGCAATCGGCTTCTGCTCCTTGGATTTTATGGATGGTCTCCAAAACCCTGGGTGAATAATTGGGATAATTATGGTATAGGACGTGTGGTTCGTGAATTATATCCGGATGAGACCATGGGACCGATTTACTTTATCAGGCCCTGCTGGCAGGGGGGCTGGTCCAGGGAGCAGCTTTTGTATCCCCTATATACGGAGGCGGAGGACAAAGGATTTGTGGAAAGCTGTGAAGAGCTGCTTTCGGATGCGCTGGCAATACAGCAATGGGCTGAGGAGAACGGCGACAGGGATGAGCTGATCCGGATCAAGCATGACGGAAACGGCAGTACCAACCAGGCATTTTGTTGGTATCATATCGACGAAAAGACAGTCATCGGCATGTGGAAGCATTCCCGCTGTGCAAGAAGCGACGATGGAGGCAGAACCTGGTCGCCGGTGAGGGTATCGCCGTCGCTGGTGATGAGCGGCCAGAAGGTGTGGGCTCAGAAGACGGCGGACAGCCGGTATGCCATGGTTTATGATCCTACTCTGGAGTCTACCCATCGCTGGCCGATGTGCGTGACTACTTCGGATGACGGCATCGCCTATGACGATATGCTGTTGGTTCATGGGGAAGTCCCGCCCATGCGGTTTGGCGGTTTCTGGAAGGACTGCGGTCCCCAGTATATGCGCGGAATTGCGGAAGGAATAAATCGCCCTGACGATGCTCTGTGGATTGCCTACACGGTGAATAAGGAGGATGTATGGGTGGCAAGGCTGCCGCTGCCCATTACGGGGACAGAAACGCAGAGGGAGCTTCAAAACGGTTTTGAAGATTTTACAGTATATTCGCCCAAATGGGCGCCGGTGACAGTGACCGGTTTTCCCTCGCTGCGGCTTGCGGATTTTGACCGTTATGATTACGCGAAGGCAGAGCGGATACTGTGTGAAACGAAGCGGCTGGAACTGGCTTTCACCATTGTGCCGCGGCAGGCGGATCACGGGACGCTTTATTGTGAACTGCAGGACGGCAGCGGGCAGACTGCGGTACGTCTGGTGTTTCGGGAGGACGGGATGCTGGGCTTGCGTACCACGGCGCTGATTTCTCTTGGTCCCTATGAGGCGGATCGGGAGATCGATATCCGGATTTCGGCGGATTGCGGAGCGTATGAATATACGCTGAAGATCGGCGGGGGAGAGGAGAAAAGTTACCGCTTTATGACGGCTGTAAAGAGCCTTTCCCGTTTTGTGCTGCGCACCGGAGCGCCGCGTCTGGTCCCTGGCCGGGAGGATGAGCCGGTAGAAGATGAGGGATATTCGCTTGTGATGGCAGATGAAAAGGAGGAAGCTGCAGTGTACGATCTCACCCGTTTTTGGGCAGAGAGTACAGAGAGCTGATGGAAGTACAGGACAGGTTTGGAAGACAGTACTTTGGCATAGCAGATTATGACACATTGGAGCTGCTGAATATAGATTGTGTGCTGACAGCATTTCTAAAGCCCGAGTACACCTGTGAGCGCAATCATATGCCGTTTTTCTGTTCCGCATTGCAGCAACGTGCACTCATTATACAGTTTATCTATAGTATTCAGGGTGTTGTCCGGCTGGCTTTGGGGTTCATCAGATCCAGGAAAAAGCATGCATAAGTCATCTGCATAAAGGGCTCCAGCCATAGAAAGCCGATGCCGAAGCTTAACACGCACAGCAGCATCAGGGGAAGAAAGCCCAGTTCCAGCTGGAAAAGCCTGCCGCGGTGGCCTTTCATCCTGCGCCAGCACAGAGCGAGGGTTTCCTTTCCGGAATTTTGCGGGAAATCCAGCATCAGGAAAAAGGACAGACTGATTCCCAGGGAAATGGGAACATAGATGCATAGTCCGACCGCTGTGGCAGCCAGCGCATAGAGTATCCATGTGGACTCCCGGGTGGAAAAATAGTGCTGGCTCAGATACTGCCCGGGCCACAGGCATACAGTCTGGCAGAGCACCATGGCAGAGGAGATGACAAGGAACTTTTTGGAGTCCGTCCGGAAGCCGTAGAATAAATCCCGGAGGGAGGCAGGCTGCCCGCAGGCCAGATTCAGAAAATAGAGGGCGATCCCCGCATTCATGACACCGAGGAGAATCCCTGCCCCTAACAGCAGTGCGTCAAATACAAAGGAAACGGCGGCAGCGGCTCCGTCGGAACCGGTCATGGCATAGACGGTATTCATGGTGCTGCCGCATACCGAATTAATGGACAGCCGAACCATTCCGGAAATCAGGGTGCTTAAAAAGGTGATCAGAATGGCGCCTCCGTATTTGCTTTCCATTTTGTCTTTTGCCATGTTCTTGATTTCGAAGTTTTTCTTATATTGTTTCATTGCCTGCCTTCGCTCCGCATTGTTATCGCAATTTTCTGTTATTTAATCTATTCTCATGTTTTCACCAGCGCATGCCCTTTAGAGTCAGCATTAGATTGCATAATCCAAATTCATTCCCACATATTTGGTCCGGTCTGCACCTTTCAGATCCTGCTGATAAGGATTTTCTTCATTATAATATTTGATCTGGGTATGGGTGGTACCTCCTGATACATAGGTGCGTCCGCATTCCGGACAGACCGCCGTATGAATAGAGACGGAAGCAGAGACCACCTTGCCGTCGTCAGCGGCAGCTTTTTTATAGGCATTGGACACATGCTCCTGCTCGTGGGCACGTACTGCGGAGGCAGCATTTTCCGGGGACACATGCTGCGGACTCTTGAAGGAGACCATCTCATCGGAGCCGTCCTTGTATTTGCGGTTCTTGCAGGTCTGACATTCCTCCGAAGGGTCTTCTATTCCCTTCTTTCTTCCCCCGGCCCCTTTGCCTGTCAGGTTCTTTTCTTCGGCCTGGGAGGGGCCTCCCGCCTTTAACGAACCGTGTTCCTCCCCGAAAAAGGGGGACGCGGAATCTGCATTTTCAAAGCTGCGCCCTGTCCGGGCAGGGCCGTAATACATATCATAAGAATCAGTGATGGGTGAAATTGTCATTTGGGTGCCTCCTGTTATTGTTTTTGTAGCAGCAACCGGTTTTATTCAAAAGAGTGCCCGTAATACTGTTCCATAAAGTCCGAAAAATTGATACCATACATTTGCTCGGTTATGGTGTTGAGCTGATTTCGAAAGGATTCGTTTTTCATGAAAACGGGCAGCATGAACAGGGAATAAATCATAAGGATCAGAGCGCTGGCCAGTCCGACGATGGAGAGCGTCAACCCTGTGATACAGGCGGAATTCATCCGTTTCCCCTTACGGTGGGCAAGACAGGCGAAAAGAATGCCCAATGCGCCCAAAGGCAGGGACAGTATGACGGTGCAGCAGGTGGTGACCGACAAAAGCCCGCATACTGCCGCGGCGACGGAGAAGGCCTGCCCGTAGGGTCTGTGGGTGGGTTGATTGTAATAGCTGCTGTTGGATGCGTTGCTGTTCCATCTGTCCCACTGATCATTATCTCTGTTATTCCGGTTATTTTGTCCGTTTTGGTTATAGTCCATTGATCAGGCTCCTCTTTTATATGAGAATACTTATGATTACTTTACCATTTTTACCTGATTCTGTCAAAATATTTTTGAATCGGACGATTTCGGGGATTGACAACTGTTCGGAGCTATATGGCATACATCGTTCGCTGAACTGTCATTTATACAGGATATGGTATTTCCGCGGAATATCCATATTCTGTATGCAGATTATTTACAGAGTGTTCTCTGAATTATTTTCATCATAATACTGTGCCTGAGCATACCACAGTTCGTGATATTTTCCGTTTACATCAGATACCAATACCCCATGGCTGCCCTTCTGAACAATGTTTCCTTTGTCGAACACCAGAATTTCATCGCAGAATTTGCAGGAGGAGAGGCGGTGGCTGATGTAAATAGCGGTCTTATCTTCTATGATTTCATTGAACCTGCTGTAGATCTCTGCCTCGGCAATGGGATCCAGTGCAGCGGTGGGTTCATCCAGTACGATAAAGGGGGAATCCTTGTACAGGGCCCTTGCCAGGGCGATTTTCTGTTTCTCGCCGCCGGACATGTCCACCCCCTCTTTATCCAGGGTTTTTCCCAGGTATGTGTCCAGGCCATGGGGGAGTTCTTTCAGCCGTTCTCCGAAACCGGCTTTCTCCAGGCAGGACTGCGCCAGATCTCTGTCATACTCCGAGGCTGCGGCCACATTTTCCCCCAGGGGCATATCGGTCAGGGCGAAATCCTGAAATACCACAGAGAAGATGGAGAGATACTCCTGATAATCGTATTTGCGAATATCAAAGCCGTTTAGGAGAATAACGCCTTCGGTGGGGTCATACAGTCTGCAGAGGAGTTTGATGAAGGTGGTCTTGCCGCTGCCGTTTGGACCCACCACAGCCATGCGCTGTCCCACCCGGAATTTCAGGTTTACATGGCGCAGAGCATATTGCCGTTCAGACTGCTCCGCGGGCTGAACTACAGACTGCTCTGCAGACGGAGCTTCAGACTGGCCTGTGCCCGGATATCGGAAGGATACGTCGCGGAATTCTATCTCATACTGCCTGTCATTGCGTTTCTCCGTAGTGAGGCTGCCCTGGTACATTACATTGGGCCGTTCCAGAAAGTCAAATACCTGTTTTACAAAAGAGGTATTGATGCGGAGCTGTCCCACATTGCTAATCAGGGAGGAGAGTCCTGTGGCAAAACGGGTGATGGCGCCGATATACTGGGTCATCATCCCCACGCCGAAGGCTCCTGCCCATGCCTTCAGACAGACAAATACGTAGATGACGCCGGTGAGGATTCCGGATACGGCTGCCGAAGCGCTCTTATAGAATCCCATAGGGCCTCTGGCCAGCTGTGCAAAACGTCCCATGCTGTTGAAGGTGGAGGTCTTGTCAAAATTGTATTTTCTGCACAGGATATCCTGGCGGTAGATCCGGATATCAGCGGCCAGCTGATTATTATAACCAAGGAAACCGAAATGTCCGAACAGCCGGTTTGCCATATTATGATCGCCCGAATAGAATGCGTAGTAGCTTTCCGCCTTGTTGGAAAGCATGGGTGCAAGGTAAATGACTGCCAGCATTACAGCCAGCAGGGGGAGCAGGAACAGGGGGCTGTTCAGGAAAGCCATGCTTCCAGCACTGTCCGGTACCCGGCTGGTGAACAGGGTTATGGTCAGCGCTATGCCGCCCAGTAGGGTGAACAGGGAGGAAACCAGGCTGTCTATGAGATACAATGCATTGTATATGCCCCATCCGCCGCCGTTCTGGTTCTGGTAGATGGTGGAAAGCGCACGGTGTGTCTCGGTTTCATCAGTGATGCAGAAATCCAGATCTAGCATTTTATCGCTGAGAAGTTTCCGGACAAAGTAGTACAGACCGGTATTTTCCACGGCCTTTGCCCGGTTCAGGAAAGCGCCGGCCAGTGCGATGAGGGCTGCGCAGAGAAGGGAGGCCGCCACCAGATAAAACAGGGTGTCTGTATTACGGCTGCCGGCCAGCTCCTCGATGATCAGGGCAGACAGATAAATCCCCGCATAAGGGGTCAGCGCATCCCAGATATCTTTCAGGATATGAAGCGCCAGAAGTTTGGGGCGCTCTCTGTATATCAGTTTCAGAAGCTTTCTGTTTACCTCCCGGGTTTCCCGCCAGGAAGAGAGAGATTTGTCTTTTTTATGTTTCATGTTTATACCTCCATACCCGCCTTCGGCGGGTGTACCAATCAGAATTTGGAAGTTTACTTCCAAATTTATACCTCCATACCCGCCGTTGCCGGGCTTTCTCCCTGCTCACGGTAGTATTTGCTCTGTACTTCGAAAAGTTTGGCATAGCGTCCGCCTGCGGTCAGCAGACCTTCATGGGTGCCTTCCTCCGCGATATGGCCGTCCTCGATGAGGATGATGCGGTCACAGAATCGGGTTGAAGCCAGCCGGTGTGAGATGTACACAGAGGAACGTCCTCTGGTCATATCGTGGTATTTGCCATACATATCGGCTTCTGCGATTGGGTCAAGGGCAGCGGTGGGTTCATCCAGTATCACAAAGGGGGCATCCTTGTAGAGAGCTCTGGCCAGCATCAGCCGCTGCGTCTCGCCGCCGGACAGCATGACGGCATTCTCATATACGTCCCTACACAGTTTTTCCTCATATTGCCCGGGCAGGGCTTCTACTTTTTCCGTGAGTCCGGCTTTTGCAATGCAGTCCATGACCCGAGGCATATCTACGGCATCCTCTGTCTGGGCCACATTGGAGGCAATGGAGGTGGCCAGAAGGCTGAAATCCTGGAATACGGCAGAGAACAGTGTGTAATAGTCCTGGCGGTTGTATTCCCTTATGTCCGTCCCGTCCAGGAGTACCCTTCCTCCAGTAGGGTCCAGGAAGCCGCAGAGCAGCTTGATTAATGTAGTCTTTCCGGCGCCGTTTAAGCCCACCACAGCCAGCTTCTCGCCGGGATGCAGGGTGAGGCTGATATGGGAGAGGGTATCCTTTTCTGCCGCAGGATAGCGGAAGGACACATCCTCCAGGCGGATTTCATATGGTCTGTCAGGATCCGCTTTCAGAGGCTTTCCTTCTTCAAAGAGGAAGGGTTCAGGATATTCTATACATTCCCGCAGATTGGACAGCTCCAGGCCCTGCCGGTACAGGGTGAGCAGGTTGTTTAAAATACCGCTGACCCAGCCGGAGAAATTACCGGCCGCGGTAAAATACAATAAAAACAGGGATATACTCATATCTCCGTTCAGCATCATGCAGATCAGATAAGCATATACAAAGCCATTGCGCACAAAGGCCAGTATCAGATCGGCAATGGAACCCCAGATGTAGACATTCTGAGCCCTGCGGTGGAATGCCTGGTAGGCGGCCCAGGTCTTCCGATAGAGTTCTTCCAGCCAGGGGCGCATGCCGAAGAGGCGGACATCCTTGGCCATATGGGAGCTTTCGGCGGTTGTCATCCAGTACCATAGAGTTCCGTCCAGCTGCCCTTCTTCATCCTTGTGGCGGTAACCGTATTCGCTTAAGGGCTTATTGATAAAATAGTTCAACAGCGATGTGACAGTGATTACCAGAATCAGCAGAGGATTCACATAGGTCAGCAGTGCCAGATACACCAGGAAGCCCAGAAGATTCTGCAGCAGGCTGGTTAATGTGTCCCAGACCGCTTCGGATGCGGCGGCATTGCAGTTAATTGCTTCCTGGGCTTTTCCGCGCATCTTCAGAAATTTTTCATCACTGATGTTGGGATAGGATGTTTTCATCAGTTTGTCGCTGAGTCTGGCGATAATGGCTGTGCGTACCGTGATTTTACCATACTTTATGTTGGTATTCACATAGCTGGCGGCGACGTTCAGCAGCATGGCCAGAAGTATAAAACCTCCGATCAGGAGGAGCAGTGTCCTAAACGGGGAATGGTTTTCCACGGCACCCAGGATTACAGGGGTGATGGTCAGTGATGTCAGGTTGGAAGCCACTGCCAGCAGGGCGGTGAAAATACACAGGAGGGGTACCTTTTTCTCCTTTTCCCAGATAGCCAGGCTGATCATGTACCAGGACGACTGCCACATGTTGTATTTGGGCTTTTTCGGCTTTTCCTTTTGGGATGTGTTTTGGGGCTGTTTGTCGGACATAATTTTCACCTCTTGTTTTGTTGTTTGCTTCGTACGTCAACAGTATAGCATGCTCCGGAAAAAAAGGGGGAGTTGGGGACGAAATGTTGTTTTCAGGGGACGAAATGCTTTTGCGTGCATATGAAAGAGCGCTGAGAAAGTATTTGCCATAATCTGCAAAATAGGGTATGATAAAAAGAGGTTTCGGATCTGCAACTAAAAGAAAGGACGGGTTTGCTATGGGAAAATATACTCTGGAAATATGTGTGGATTCTGCGGAATCGGCGTTGGCAGCGGCAAAGGGAGGAGCGGACCGAGTGGAATTGTGCGGGAATCTTGTGATCGGAGGCACCACCCCGGAGACGGCTCTGTTTGAGAAGATACAGAGTCTCACAGATATTAAGATCAATGTGCTGATCCGGCCCAGGTACGGGGATTTTCTGTATACGGCGTATGAATTTGATATTATTTCCCGCAGTGTGGAACAATTCCGGGAAATGGGGGCAAACGGCGTGGTAATCGGCTGTCTGCTGCCTGACGGGTCTCTGGACATGGAGCGGATGAAACGGCTTGTGGATCTGGCGGGTTCCATGGATGTGACGCTGCACCGGGCCTTTGATATGTGCAGGGATCCGTATGAGGCACTGGAGCAGGCGAAAGAATTGGGAATCCGGACGATTCTGACTTCCGGACAGCAGGAGGACAGCTGGGCAGGCAGAGAGTTGATTGCGGGCCTAGTAAAGGAGAGCGGCGGCAAAGTGGACATTATGGCCGGCGGCGGTGTGGATGCTTCCGCGATTCGGAAGCTGCTCCCAGTCACGGCTGCCACGAGTTATCATATGTCCGGAAAAGAGATCCTGGACAGCGGGATGGTATACCGCAGGCAGGAAGTGTCCATGGGCATTCCGGGGATGGGAGAATATGAGATCTTCCGTACTTCCGAGGAAAAGGTCCGCAAGGCGCGCCGTGTGCTGGACGAAGTATAGAGCAAAGAAGAACCGAAATCCGGGATTTAGGAAAAAATGTATTTGCCGGTAGGAAGAGCCGTGCCCGGTTACGATAGAGCAATAAAAAAGAAATTTCCCTGTGCATGGGAAGAACACGCCTGACCGGATGCAGGCTGCATTCCGGGGGAGATGCCGCAGGGAGACTTCGGCGAACGATATTGGAGATGATAGAAGATGATTGGCAATACTTCGAATGAGATTACATGCGACGCAGTGACAGGCCTGAGGGATTGGAAGACATTTTTCAGAGATGTGGAGAGAAAGATTGCAGGGGGGATCCGTGCTCATGTGATTTTTATACAGTTGCTACAGTTAAAGCGTGTCAACCGCAAATACGGTCTTCAGGTGGGGGACAGGTTGCTGGAGGATATCGGGGAATATCTGGAGAAGCTGGAGGAAGGCTACATCGCCTACAGGACGAACAATTCCAGGTTTATGCTTCTGGGACCGGAGTGCTCCCAGGAGAAGGCAGATGTGCTGCTTGGAAGGATTAGAGAGCGGTTTGAGGATATATGGCCAATCGCACAGAACGGAGAGCGGCATGAGGTTCTGGCGAAGGCATATTTTATTCACTTTTTTCTGGAGCCCAAGGATACGGAAAATGATTTACTGGAAAAGATCAATCATGCCGCATCTGTGTTCCGGCTGCGGGAGCGAAAGGGAATTCTGTTTTTTAACGAAGAACTGAATGCAGATATGCTGCATAACAGATATGTCATGGAGGAAGTCCGCTATGCCGCAGAGCATAAGACTTTTCGGATTTACTATCAGCCTATCTATGACTGCAGTGAGGGTAGATTTGTCTCGGCAGAGTCGCTGATTCGGCTCATTGGACGGGACGGGACATTTCTGTCGCCGGGGGAGTTTATTCCCATGGCGGAGGAAAACGGATTGATCGACAGTATCAGCTGGATTGTATTGGAGAAAGTATGTGCGTTTCTCGGGGCATATCCCGAACTGCCGCTGAAGAGCGTTTCCATCAATATGACGGGGCAGCAGATTCTGGATCCGACCTTTATCGGGCGCGTGGAGTCAAATCTGGGAAAATACGGGGTAGACGGAAGCAGACTTCGGTTTGAAATCACGGAGAGGACGATCACGGAGGATTATGCGGAAGTGAGGAAAGTCATGTCCTACCTGGCGGGGAAGGGGATTCAGTTCTATCTGGATGACTTCGGAACGGGGTATTCCAATCTGGCCAGTATGTTGTCGCTGCCTTTTGAAGCAATCAAATTTGATCAGTCGCTGATCGGTATGATGAACGGGACGGATAAAGGACTGCGTACCATCAGCCTGCTGGCGGATATCATGCATGAAAATAACTACTATATTGTAGCGGAGGGAGTGGAAACGGCGGATCAGGTGAGGCTTGCTCATGAGCGGAGTCTGGACAGGATTCAGGGTTACTACTATGCGAAGCCCATGCCGGGGGAGGAACTGGTTGATTTCCTGAAGCGGGACATTCGGCATACCTATGATGAAACCGGAGGGATTTTATGAAAAAAGTATTGCTTATTCTATTGGGAGCTGCTGTGGCAGCTATTGTGATATTTTATATGATTGTATTGATCAGCGGCTGGCTGTAATGAGGGCACAGGATACAGTGAGGTCTATGATGAGAAAAATATTCAGAAAAATAGTTGCGGCATTTGCCATAACAGGCGCCCTTGTGCTGGTCTGCGGTATTGTATTCTTAGTGACAAAAGCGCATTACGGCAATCAGGTGGAAACGGTGGAAGTTATCAGAGAGATACCTGTGGAAAAGATCATCGAAAAGGAAGTCGAGATCTCCGGCGAGGAGATTCGATCCAGCATGGCCAATATCGGGAAATTATGTACTGCGGAATATAGTTATACCCATGTAGAAAGGGTGGACAGTTCCAGAGAAATAAAAGGATTTCAGATTCCTTTCACAACAGCTACCTTTATTTACAGTTATGACGGGACGATCCTGGCAGGAATTGATTTTACACAGATTCAGATTGAGAAGGATGACATTGCCAAAAAAATCAAGGTGACACTTCCTGAAGCGGAAATGATCAGCTCGGAGATAGATCAGGACAGCTTCGAGCTTTACGATGAGAAGAATAATATCTTTAATCCAATCAGTGTGACGGATGTGGCCGACTCTATAGCGGATTTGAAGAACAGTGAGGAGGAAAAGGCCATGGAGGAGGGGTTGCTGGACAAGGCGAAGGCAAATGCGGTTACTTTGGTTGAAAACTTTATGCGCGGATCCTTTGACGTAGGAGGTTATGATATTGAGGTGACGTTTGCTTCTTGACAGCTTGGCGTAAAAAAGATATCATGAATGGAAAACAGCGGAAAGCCGAGCCAGCGCCCGGAAGATTTGCGGACGCATCATTAAGCGGCCGGAAAAACTCTGCCACTAACTGGTACTGGGGAGGCTTTATGCGGAACTGGAATAGGAGGAAAGAACATGGCTCTGAGTAAAAAGCCTGTGACAGGCATGAGAGATATTCTGCCGGGGGAGATGCAGATCCGGGATTACGTCATCGGCGTGATCAAGGAAACCTACGGTAAGTTCGGATTTACCTCCATAGAGGCCCCCTGTATGGAGAATATTGCCAATCTGACGAATAAGCAGGGAGGAGAAAACGAAAAGCTGATTTTTAAAGTGCTTAAGCGGGGAGAGAAGCTGAATGTGGCCCAGGCACAGGAGGAAGGGGACGTTGTGGATTTCGGAATGCGCTATGATCTGACCGTGCCCCTGGTGCGGTATTATTCCAACAATGCGGCTCAGCTGCCTTCTCCCTTCAAGGCATTGCAGATAGGCAATGTTTGGCGTGCGGACAGGCCCCAGAAGGGGCGTTACCGCCAGTTTACCCAATGCGACATCGATATTTTCGGGGAGGCTTCCAATCTGGCGGAGATTGAGTTGATCCTGGCTACTACGACCACCCTGGGAAGGATTGGATTCAAGGATTTTGAGATCCGCATCAATGACAGGCAGCTTCTCAAGGCCATGGCAGCCGACAGTGGCTTTTCGGAGGAGGCTTATGACAGTGTGTTCGTCACCCTTGACAAGATGGACAAGATCGGCACGGACGGCGTGAGGGCGGAGCTTCTGGAGAGCGGCTTTGCGGAGGAAATTGTTGATAAATATCTGGAGCTGTACAGGGGATTGGAGCAGGCCGGGAACGGTCTGCAGTATGTGGTGGAAAAGCTGGGGGGAAGGCAGGCGCAGGTTTCTCCGGCGGCGGAGGGGCTGCGGGAGATCATCGACAGCGTCAATGCGGCAAAGACGGCGGATTTTCGAATGGTGTTCGACCCTACGCTGGTTAGGGGGATGTCCTATTATACGGGGCCTATTTTTGAGGTTTCCATACCGGGGCTGGGCATCAGCTGCGGCGGGGGAGGCAGGTATGATAAAATGGTGGGGAAATTCACCGGTAAGGACGTGCCGGCATGCGGTTTTTCCATCGGTTTTGAGCGAATTATCCTGCTTTTGACAGAGAGCGGGTTCCGGGTGCCGGATACTCCGAAGAAGATAGCCTACCTGGTGGAAAAGGGTGTGGAAGGCCAGGCTATGGCAGACGTGATCGCCAAAGCCCAGGCAGCCAGGGAGTCAGGAGAGCAGGTGCTCGTAGTGCGTATGAACAAGAACAAGAAGTTTCAGAAGGAGCAGCTGACGGCGGAAGGGTATGAGGAATTTGTGGAGTTTTACAGGGAAGCGCTGAAAAACTGAGGAAATCATTCAGGTCATTGTACAGGAAATTTGGGTTTACTGGTAAGAATGGAGAAAATACATGGAACAGATATGGAAGGAGATGTTTCAGGCGGCAAAAGCCGTGCGAAACGGAAGAAAAATATCTGATTGTGTAGATGCTGGCGGAGTTGCGGCTGCAATACTGTCATCATCAGATACAATCTATGTGGGTGTCTGTGTGGATACTTGTGCCACATTGGGAATCTGTGCTGAAAGAAATGCAATTTTTAACATGATAACCAATGGCGAGCAGGAGATGAAAAAGGTACTTGCAATTGGGGCGGATGGAAAAGTATGCGCCCCATGCGGCGCCTGCCGGGAACTGATGGTTCAGCTTATGCCAGACAGCTATCAGAAAATTCAAGTGATGGTTGATTTTGAAACAGGGAAAACCGTTACGCTTGGTGAACTGACTCCCCAATGGTGGATATAAACAGGTTCGGATATTCCGCTGGGTGAAAGAAACCAGGGCATTAATAAAGAATACTAGATGAAATGGAAAAAGCTCTATGGTAAAAGGGCAGAAATCGAGGAAAGAAATGGCAGAGTCAATGAAAGGAATGAAAAGGACACATCGCTGCGGGGAGCTGACCGCAGCGAATATCGGAGAACAGGTCACCATCATGGGCTGGGTGCAGAAGCAGCGTAACAAGGGCGGCATCATCTTCGTGGACCTGCGTGACAGGGCAGGAATCCTGCAGGTGATTTTCGAGGAGGCGGACTGCGGCGCGGTAAATTTCGCCAAGGCGGAGAAACTGCGCAGCGAGTTTGTGGCGTCTGTGACAGGCAAAGTGGAGAAGCGGGCCGGGGCAGTGAACGAAAATCTTGCCACCGGGGAGATCGAAGTCCGGGCGAAAGAGATACGCATTTTGTCGGAAGCAGAGACCCCGCCGTTCCCTATCGAGGAGAATTCACGGACAAAAGAAGAACTGAGGCTGAAATACCGTTATCTTGATCTGCGCAGGCCGGATCTTCAGAGAAATTTGATGCTGCGAAGCAAAATGACGGCAGCAGTGCATGCCTTCCTGGATGAGGAGGGCTTCCTGGAGGTGGAGACTCCGATTTTGAACAAGTCCACTCCGGAAGGAGCAAGGGATTATCTGGTGCCCAGCCGGATACATCAGGGATGTTTTTATGCGCTGCCCCAGTCGCCCCAGATATTCAAGCAGCTCCTGATGTGTTCCGGATATGACAGGTATTTCCAGATTGCCAGGTGCTTCAGGGATGAGGATCTGCGGGCGGACAGGCAGCCGGAGTTCACCCAGATCGACCTGGAGATGTCCTTCGTGGATCAGGACGACGTAATGGATGTCACCGAGCGGATGGTGGCAAAGGTCTGTAAGGAGACGG
>OFHM01000511.1_pt1 | contig 32538 bp, 31 predicted proteins | sample 1521311 | NCBI WGS metagenome assembly OFHM01 (sample SAMEA3504083, study PRJEB24116) | mouse gut metagenome | biome: mouse gut; feature: mouse-associated habitat; material: faeces | place: Denmark | collected 2011 | reverse complement strand
CCCTCCAATGCCCCGTCGCCGGCATCCAGGCCCCTCAGGGCTGCTTTCAGGATGCTGTCCGTATCTTCCAAGACAGGCGTCTGCGCCAGATAAGCCATTTTCACATGGTTCCCTGTCACCACTGTCCCCAGGTCGGGCTCCTCAATGCCTGCAATGATTTTCAGCAAGGTGGACTTCCCCATGCCATTCACCCCAATGACGCCTACTTTTTCCCCTTCCTGAAGGCTAAAGGATGCGTCTTTCAGCAATACGCGCTCTGCTGTATAGGCTTTGTGTAAATGCTCTGCTGTCAGTATATTCATTTCCTTACCTTTCCTCCCATGCACATCCTGTTATAAATCCAGGCATACCTGAAAAATATAAAATTTCAGGTAATATGATTCTTCCGCCGCCCACAAAATGGGATGGTCCGGCGCCTGCGTCCTGAATTCCACCTGCCTTAGCCGCCTGTGCACATTGGCAGCCGCCTGATGGATCGTTTTTGCAAACAAATCTGCATCCATAAAGTGGGAGCAGGAGCAGGTAGCCAGATAGCCGCCGTCCCGCACCAGCTTCATTGCCCGCAGGTTGATTTCCCGGTAGCCCTTCACTGCATTTTTAATGGAGTTTCTGGACTTGGTAAAAGCCGGCGGATCTAAAATTACCACGTCAAAGGTTTCCCCCTGCCGCTCCAGCTCCGGCAGCAGTTCAAATACATCCCGGCAGATAAATTCCACCTGGCCAGACAGGCCGTTTAAGGCTGCATTTTCCTCTGCCTGCCTGACTGCAAGCTGGGAAGCGTCCACCCCCAGCACGGAGCTTGCCCCTGCAATCCCTGCATTTAAGGCAAAGGAACCTGTATGGGTAAAGCAGTCCAGCACTTTTGCGCCCTTGCATAGCCGCTGTATGGCCTTACGGTTGTATTTCTGGTCCAGGAAAAACCCTGTTTTCTGCCCTTCCGCCACGTCCACAAGGTAACGGACGCCGTTTTCCTGAATTTCCACCTTCGTGCAGAATTCCGGCCCTAAAAACCCTTTCCGCAGTTCCATCCCTTCCTGCCTGCGCACCTTCGCGTCGCTGCGCTCGTAGACGCCCCGGATCTGGATGCCGTCTTTTGCCATACATTCCTTCAAGTCTTTCAGGATCTCCTCCTTGAACCGGTCAATGCCAAGGGCTAAGGACTGCACCACCAGCACATCCGAAAATTTATCCACCACCAGCCCTGGGAGCCAGTCTGCCTCCCCGAAAATCACCCGGCAGGAACTGGTATCCACCGTTTTTTTCCGATATTCCCACGCGCGTTCCACCCGCATTTTAATAAAATCCCGGTCAATTTCCTGCCCTTTGTTCCGGGTCATCATGCGGACGCGGATTTTGGAATGGGAATTGAAGAACCCCTTCCCCATAGGATAGCCGTCAAAATCATGCACCGCCACAATATCTCCATCTGCAACATGGCCCATGGCAGATTCTATTTCATTGTCATAGACCCACATGCCGCCGGATTTCAGCGCCCTTCCTTCTCCCTTTTTCAGGGTAACAACTGCATTTTCCATTGTTTTTCTATCTCCTAACTCATAAACTTTCCATCGGCAAACCCTGCCCAAAAGAGGGGCAGCCATTGCGGGAATCCACTATGCCCTGTCCTGCGGATTTTCAGTATTATGTTTTTCTTCTGCTGCATTCAGTTCCCTGCGCAATGCTTCTACGTCATTTTGGGAATAACTGGGCACCAGGGATACTATTTCTTCTGCAGAATAATCCTTTTTTATCATCCGCACTACTATTTGTTTCGCGGTTTTTTCCAATGCCTGCTGCTTTTCCTCCTCGAAATCCTCTGTCGCCTTTCTTAGCGCCTGCTGCTTTTCTTCCTCAAAAATTTGTGTAACCTGCAGCAACGCCTGCTGCTTCTCCTCCTCAAAAATCCGTGTAACCTGCAGCAATGCCTGCTGCTTTTCCTCCTCGAAAATTTGTGCTACCTGCGTCATTTCAATCGCCCTCCTTATCTTATTGGCTGTTTCACGGTCTATCACTTTATCTGTAAATGCCAGAATTCCAGAAAGGGCAAAAAGCTGCTGCCCCCGGTCTTGGATTTGTGCCGCCAGTGCCACGGTTTCCCGGATTTTCTGCTGCTTCTCCTCCGCTTTCTGGTAAGACAGGGGCATTACAATCACTTCCATCAGTTCCCCGTCATCCAGCCGTTCATTCCTCTTTATCTTCTGTTCCAGACGTTGGAAAATCCCTTTGTAATCCAGTTCGGAAAGAAAAGCGCATTCCAAAGACATTTTTACTGCCCCAATATCATATTCCATAGACACCTGTTTCCGCTTAATGTCCCCAGTATAAATTACAACCATGCGCAGTTTGGGGCAAGGCTCTTTCTCTTTCTGGTAACGGCTGGCAATTCCAGCCAGATAATTCAGATATTTTACTTTATCCCCTTCGCTGTATGCGCTCTCATAATCCACAATCGCTGCCGTCCCGTCCGCAAGCTCAAAAATATTGTCTAAGCGGAGTTCATTTGCTTTCACTGTTGGAATATTGGTAGGCAGCACATGCCTGATTTCTGGAAGGTCCAGCCCATAGACACGGAATGATTTCCCCTTCAAATTTTCTGCCAGCAGCTTGCTGGTAATGTCCTTGTTCTGGTATGCAATTTCTGTACTGCCCATATCCTTCCCCTTTTCTGCCCTATCAAAACGGCCGCTTTGCCGCTGTAGTTTCTTTTCTGCCTTCATTATATCTGCTTTTTTCCCAGAAAGCAATGCCCCATCTCTCCTGTATCCTATGGCCGCAGGATTCTGGCTCCATTACGGTATTGGCCTGTAACCGTACAGCACAGTGCACGGCCCAGGAGTGAACAGTAATGGATTCCACTCGTGCGGGTACCCTCGCTTCGCTGGGGCAGACCCGCCGCAGTGCGATAAAAGCTTTTTGTACTGTATCTCATTATTCCATAAATATGTGTAGCTTTAAGCCGTCCTCTTTGTAACTACATGCTCCCCTTTTTACTCCTTTTCCTCCCCGGCCGGGACAATTGCAATTTCTGTATCCCCCTTTTCGGCACATTCCAGTACCGCAGCAGCCAGCTTATGGAAATTCTCCCCGGAATGGGATGCCCCGGCCATCATGTCAATCTCATCTGTACCCTGTTTTGCAAGGAATTCTGACGCATAGTAACGGGTATACTGGTTGGGGTAAGTGCCCGACACAGGGTTCATCCGCTTCATATAAGCATTGTCCCAGGCCTTAATGAAGCCACTTTCATTCTTAGCATTAAATTCCACGCTTACAATTTTATTGTCCATTACGCAGATGGTAACATATTCCTTCCATCCAAAATCATATTCTTCCATCATCGCCGTATAATATCCGTCTTTCCACTTTGCCTTCGCCTGCTGGCTGCTGCAGCCGGAAACCAGCAGACAGGCCAACATGCAGCAAATGGCTGACATAAGCTTTAATTTCTTTTCTCCCATCTTACTTATCCCTCCTTAACCGGAACTGCCCGGAAATGTATTGCAGCCCTTCCGCCTGCTTGTGGAGCTTCTGGCTGGCAGTAGTGCTCTCATAGCTTGCATCCAGGTTCCGCTGGGCTACATTGCTGATTTGGGCAATCTGTTCCGCCATAGTTTCCAGGGATTCCTTCTGGACGCTTACAGACTCCTCCAGGCGTTTTGTAATGTCCGTCATCCTGTTTGTCACGTCGCTGATGTCGTCAAAGGATTCTGCAGCCTGTTTTGCATAGGCAACGCCATTTTTAATTGCTTTCAGGGAATTGCCAATTACCTCGGAAGCATGTTTGGCTGATTCCGTGCTCTGTGCGGCAAGCTCCCTGACTTCAGCGGCCACCACTGCAAAGCCTTTCCCAAATTCCCCTGCCCTGCTGGCTTCCACGGAAGCATTTAACGCCAGCATATTGGTCTGGGACGCAATATTTTCCAAGATCCGGTTTACCTTGGTAATTTCTATGGAATTGTCATTAATATCCTCCATTGCCGCTAACAGGTTCTTCATGTTTGCATCCCCGGCATCCATGCTGGCCCTGGCCCTTCCCATCAGCTCGCCGGCAACCTTGGTGTTATTGTCCACCTCGGAAATATTTTCTTCAATTGCTTTTGTTTCTTCCGTCAGCACCAGCAGGGAATCTGACTGCTCGCTGGAGCCGGTATGTACCTGTACTGCGCTTTCCGACACAATCCCCGCTGTTTCCAGCACCTCTTTGGAGGAATCCTGCACAGAAATCAGCATCTGGCTTAAGGATACAATAATTCTGTTCAGGGATTCCTTCATTATAATGAAGTCCCCATAAAATTCCCCTTCTACCGACACGTCAAAATCCCCTTCGGAAATACTGGAGAGGATCTTAGACAGCTCTGATATGTACCCATTAATGCTCTCCACGGTATTGCTTAGGGAAGAAGAAAGGGTGTGTGTTTCATCCTTTGTCCGGCTAATCCTTGTAGGGGTCTTTAAATCGCCGTTGGCCAAGAGCTCAATCCGCTTCGTAACCCCTTTCAGTGAATTTTTAATCCTGGCCGCATACGTTATGGTAAACAGCCCTGCGACAACCAAAAGCCCCCCTGTAATATAAATCCCCAGCATAATGCTGTCATTTGCCGGGCCCATAAAGTCATTCCGAGGCACAATAATGGCAAGGTACCAATTCGTCCCGCTGATCGGGACATAGCTGATTAATTGCATATCCTTTTTATGCTCGTAAGCCATAACGCCAGTCTGCCCGGACACTACCTTCTGTTCGATATCCTGAGTGCCCACATATTCGGCCATGTCCGCCTGTTCCCGGACCAGGTCGGTATTCCTGTGGCCCATGATCCGGCCCTCTGCATTTACAATAAAAGCTTCCCCATTGGCGCTGATATTGATACTGCTCAGCACATCGCTTAAAATGCTGTAATTATAAGCACCCACCAGATAATAGTTCAGCGTGCCTTCCGCATCTTTGATTGGGAGCCCCACTGCAATCTCCAGTATATCCCCATTTTCATAAACATCGTCAATGACCATGTTCTGTGTTTCCTGCATCAGTGGGAAAAACTTATGGTCCTGCACGGACTGGGGACATTTTTCGTCCCCTAAAAACAAGGTCCCTTCTGCGCTGTACAGGCCAAGCCAAGCAAATTCAATCCCTGACTGGGCATTGCGGAGCACCTCCAGCTTCTCCTCATCCGAGCTTCCGATTCCCGTGGAACTTCCCACGTCCGCAATTGCTTCATTCTCCCCAATCATAAAAAGCCGGTCGGAAAGCATGTGCAGGTTGCTTTCCAAATTCTGGGCTGCCGTTTTTGTCATAGACGGGAGTACATCGGACAGCACGCTGTCTGTCAACGATTTCATGGAACGCGTCATTAACACGACAAATACGACTGCTAAGCAAATCATCATAACCAGTGTGTTCAGCAGTATTCTTCCGCTAATGCTTCTTTTCGCTTTCACTTTCTGTTCCTCCTATTTTCTGCAAATCATTGTTAAAACCCAATGTATTTATTCTACTACAGAAAAGATTCAAATTCAATACGGAGAAATACTTATTATAAGCATTTGCCCACTTACCACAGGGGCTGTTTTCCTTTCCTTAAACCCTAATCTGTGTTACAATAAAGTTACATAGATGCGCCCGTTGCTGAAAGGAGGCCTATCCATGCCAAATAACATTTTTTACACCCTCCAAAAATCTTCTTACCTGGACGAAAAATTACAGGCTTATGCCGACAGCGATTGTTACCCCTTCCATATGCCGGGGCACAAGCGCAGCGGCAAGCTGGAACTGCCAAACCCTTACTCCATAGATATTACGGAAATCGAAGGGTTTGACAACCTGCACCATGCCGAAAGCATTTTAAAAGAAGCCCAGATGCGCGCCGCTGAGATGTTTGGGGCAAAATCCACTTTTTACCTTGTCAATGGCAGCACCTGCGGCATTTTAAGCGCAATCAGCGCAGCCCTTCCCCGGAAAGGCACGCTGCTCATGTCCCGGAACAGCCACAAGTCCGCTTACCATGCTGCTTACCTGCGGGAACTGGAAACCATATACCTGCCGCCTTCCGTCACAAAATTTGGCATTTCAGGATCCATCCCCCCTGCCCATGTGGAGCAGGCATTGGAGGAATTTCCCCAAACGGGCTGTGTATTCCTCACATCCCCCACTTATGACGGGATTGTTTCCGACATTCAGGCAATTGCGGACATTGCCCATGCCCACAATGTGCCGCTGATTGTGGACGAAGCACATGGGGCACATTTTATGTTTTCCAAAAAATTCCCTGCCCCTGCCCTCAGGTGCGGCGCAGACGTGGTGATACAGAGCCTGCATAAGACGCTCCCCTGCCTGACGCAGGCCTCCTTGCTCCATGTCAATTCCAAACGGATTGACAAGAATTCCCTGAAACGGTTCCTTGGCATTTACCAGACCAGCTCCCCTTCCTACCTGCTGATGGCTTCCATTGACAAATGCATCCGTTTTATGCGGGAGGAAAGCGTCCCGCGGATGACAGAATTTACCCAGCTACTGGCCAAATTTTACCATAAATCAGAAGCCTTGCGCCGCCTAAAGGTATTTTCCCCTTCCTCCTGCCCACCGGAGTCATGCTTTGCCCATGATTTTTCCAAAATTTTAATCTCAGTGGGAAGGACAGGGCTTACCGGAAAGGAGCTCTATGACAGCCTGCTGCAGACCTACCACCTGCAGATGGAAATGTCCTCCGGCCATTACGTGACAGCGCTGACTTCCCTGATGGACACAAAGGAAGGGCTCCAGCGCCTTATAGCCGCGCTGGAAGATATCGACCACAAGAACCGGCCTGCGGAATATGGGGAACCGGAGCACCTCTTAACTTCAGAATTGATTTACCAAACCCCAAAGCCTGGGATGTCCATCTCCATGGCAATGGACCAGCACACGGAAGTGCTGCCTTTAAAGGCTTCCATTGGGCATGTCAGCCAAGAATATATTTACCTGTACCCGCCGGGGATCCCCCTCGTTGCCCCCGGGGAAATCCTGACAGGGAAATTGCTGCGGACGATTTCCCAATGCCAGGGGATGGGGCTGTCGGTGGAAGGGCTGAGCGATATGGGCGGGAAGAATATACGGGTGGTAAAAATGTGAATTATCAGGTAAAGGATAAATTTTTAGATTGTCAAAAGTATATTGAAAAAGATTTCTGCATATGCTATAATGCCAATAGGCAAAAAGAGATAAAAAGTCCATGTGGGCAAAAGAAACGAATCCCCAGATTGGTATGGCAGTACCATCTGAGGATTCTTCTTTTCTTTTATAGTGGCAAAGCACCCACCAGGCTAGTTGTTGCTTTTGTCGTCACCGTATTATTTGCTATCCTTCTATCTTTTCTCTAAAAATGGTTTGAAACTGGGATTGTAGCTGACACAATCCGATGCCCGCTCTACCAGTTGACACTGTTTTAAGGCAATCTTCCTTCGTAGTTGATATCTTTAATTTCTGCTTTTACCATCCGAACAATAAATCCTACTCCTCTTTCCTCGGCTTCGTATCATTTGCTTTCAATATATTTTTATCCCTCTCTGTATCTTCATTCAAATATTTACAAAAAGCTTTAATTCCTAAAATCAAATATACCACAAATAATATTCCTATAAAAAGATAAACGAATAAAATGAATTGCATACTGAACTCCTTTCTTTATGAAATATAATGTTTTATAATATAAATATGTTACTTCTTAAAAATAAGAATTACCACAACTTTCTTTATTTGTCAAGTATTATTGTTTTACGCATGTATATCTAATAGATATTAAGAAAATATTATTTCTTCTATAAACTATCTTTTCCTTATACCTTTTAAAGTTTGGCTATCCGCAATCCGATCTGCCTCAATCCCTGCAGCTACCTGCTCCTTTTGCTATAACATGCAACGCCTCAACAAAAATAAACAACCCCTCCCCATATTTTACCACCACTTTTTCACAATTTCTTTTGCAATTTTCCCCCTTCTATACTATACTATAGAAGGGCTGCCTGTAACCCAAAGTTTGGCACCGCCCAAAGAAAGGATACCAAAGAACGCCATGGGAAAAATATTTTGCTTAATGGGAAAAAGCGCATGTGGGAAAGACACCATTTACAAACGTGTCCTGTCTGAAAAATCCCTTTCCTTAAATACGCTGGTCCCTTACACCACCCGCCCAGCCCGGAACGGGGAACAGGACGGCGTGGAATATTACTTCCTGACAGACAGGCAGCAGCAGGAATTGGAGCGGCAGGGGAAAATTATTGAGCTGCGCACCTACCATACCGTGCATGGCATTTGGAAATATTTTACCGTCAACGACCACCAAATCCATTTGGAACGCTGCCATTACCTGATTATCGGCACATTGGAATCTTACCGCAAATTACAGGAATATTTTGGCCGGGAATTTTTAATCCCCCTGTATGTGGAAGTAGAGGACGGGGAACGGCTCCAGCGGGCGCTGAACCGGGAACGGCTCCAGCCTGATCCAAAATACCAGGAATTATGCCGCAGGTTCCTGGCCGACGACGAAGATTTTTCCCAGAAGCATTTGGAAGAAGCAGGAATTTCCGTTTTCTTCCAGAACAAGGACCTGGGTTCCTGCACACGCGACATTATTGCCCACATTAAGGCGAATATGTAGCCTGCATGGATTTTTAACTTTACAATACCGGGGAAAAAACCGATAATATGATTATAGATTCGGATGCCAAAAGCACCTTTGGCGCTATCTCATGCCATATATTGCCATTGCAAATTCATTTGCGCATCAATATATAGCAGAGAGCGGGTGCAGCCCACCCTTCTGGCATCCTAACCTTATATCTTAAAAACAGAAAGGCAGGTGGTTCCATGGCACTCAAAGTAGATTCCATTAATGCCTTGCAGCCAACGGACGCCCCCCAAACAGCAGAAAAAGGGGACGGCAGCTTCAAGTTCACCTTGGCAAGCCAGGTAGAGGAAGCGGAACTGCAAGAAAAACTAAACGGCCTGATGAACGACATTACTGCTCAGGGGGAAAAGCTCTCAGAGCATATGGATATCCGCGATATGAAAAAATACCGGGAACTGGTAAAGGATTTTATGAATGAAGTAGTCAACCGCTCCCACAAATTTTCCCGGGAAAACTTCTTAGACCGCCGGGGCCGCCACCGGGTTTATGGCATTGTAAAGCTGGTGGATAAAAATTTAGACGACCTGGCCAGCGAACTGGTAAAAGATGAAAAAGACCATCTTGCAATTTTAAGCAAGGTAGGGGAAATCCGCGGGCTCCTTCTGGATATCTCCACCTAGGCTGCTTTCAGAAGCTGCAGCATAAAACAAGGGAACCCACCCTTTTTCAGCGGATGTTCCCACAACTTTAACTTATACAGAAATGGGGAATTTTTATGGCAGGCTTTTCAAGCATTATCGGACATGAACAAATCAAGAAACATTTACAGAATGCAATTTCCATGGACAAAATATCCCACGCCTATATTTTCCACGGGCCGGACCAATCTGGGAAAATGGCCCTGGCGAAAAGCTTTGCCATGGCCCTGCAATGCCAGCAGCATGGCACGGAAGGGTGCATGGAATGCCTCTCCTGCAGGCAGGTTTTGTCAGGCGCACACCCTGACGTCATTTATTTGCAGCATGAAAAGCCAAATACCATTTCTGTGGAGGACATAAGGAAACAGGTCAATGGCACAGTTGGCATGAAGCCCTACGCGTCCCATTACAAAATTTACATTATTGATGAAGCGGAGAAAATGAACCAGCAGGCCCAAAACGCTCTTTTAAAAACAATTGAGGAGCCGCCGGCTTATGCTGTCATCATGCTCCTGACAAACAACGCGGGCACTTTCCTTCCGACAATTATATCCCGGTGCATTACTTTGGACTTAAAAGTTGTCCCCGATGGGAAAATCCGCACATTTTTAATGGAAAAATACCAAATCCCGGACTACAAGGCAGACATCTGCACCGCATTTGCCCAGGGAAATGTAGGAAAAGCCATCCAACTGGCAGAATCCGAGGATTTTAACGAGATAAAAAATGCATCTTTGCAGCTTTTAAAGCGGATAAAGGAGATTGAACTTTACGAACTGATGGAAGCTGTCAAGCAAATCAGCGAATACAAGCTGGAAATCAACGACTATTTCGATATTATGATGATTTGGTACCGGGACGTCATTTTTTACAAGGCTACATCCGACGTCAACCGCCTGATTTTCAAAGATGAGGTCTACAATATCAAAAAACAGGCCAGCAAAAGCTCCTACGAGGGGATTGAAAACATTATCAAAGCTTTGGAAAAGGCCAAACGCCGCCTGAATGCCAATGTAAATTTCGACCTTACCATGGAACTGCTGCTGCTGACTATAAAGGAGAATTAAATGATGATAAAAGTAGTTGGAGTCAGGTTCCGCACCGCTGGGAAAATCTATTATTTTGACCCCAAAAATTATAAAATTGCCGTGGGGGATCATGTGATTGTGGAAACTGCCCGGGGGGTGGAATATGGTACCGTGATGATTGCCCCAAAGGAACTTCCGCCGGAAAAAGTCATCCAGCCCCTAAAGCCTGTCCTCCGGGTTGCTACCCCGGAGGATGAAAAAATTGAGGAAAGGAACCACCAGAAGGAAAAAGAAGCATTTAAGATCTGCATTGAAAAAATCCAAAAGCACAAAATGGAAATGAAGCTGGTGGACGCAGAATATACCTTTGACAACAATAAGCTGCTGTTTTATTTTACCGCGGACGGGCGCATTGATTTCCGGGAACTGGTAAAGGACTTGGCATCCGTATTCCGCACCAGGATTGAGCTGCGGCAGATTGGCGTCCGGGACGAAACTAAAATTTTAGGGGGAATCGGCATCTGCGGCAGGCCCCTTTGCTGCAATACCTTTCTCTCCGAATTTGCCCCGGTATCCATTAAAATGGCAAAGGAGCAGAACCTTTCCCTGAACCCCTCCAAAATTTCCGGGGTCTGCGGCAGGCTTATGTGCTGCCTGAAAAATGAGGAAGAAACTTACGAATATTTAAACAGCCGCCTTCCCAATACCGGGGACTACGTAACCACTGACGACCGCCTGAAAGGGGAAGTACACAGCGTCAACGTGCTGCGCCAGACAGTGAAAGTGCTGGTGGAGGTGGACGACGAAAAAGAAATCCGGGAATACCGGGTAAACCAGCTTAAGTTCAAGCCAAAACGAAAAAAAGAGCACTTGAAGCTTTCCGCAGAGGAAATAAAAGAACTTTCCGCCCTTGAAGATAAGGGGAAATCCAGGATTTAAGCTTCACTGACGAAGAAAGGAACCGGAAATGAACCAATCGGTGCAATTATTGGAAAATGAGCGGCTGGACGAGCTCCACCGGAATGGGTATTCCATTATCCAAAACCCCAAAAAATTTTGCTTTGGCATGGATGCCGTCCTGCTTTCTGGCTTTGCCACAGTAAAGCCAGGGGAAACCGTCCTTGACCTTGGGACTGGGACAGGCATCATCCCAATCCTGCTGGAAGCCAAAACAAACGGGCAGCATTTTACAGGCCTGGAAATCCAGCCGGAAAGCGCCGACATGGCAAGGCGGAGCGTACGCCTAAACCATCTGGAAGATAAAATCACCATAGAAACCGGCAATATCAAGGATGCCTCCAAGCAGTTTGGGGCATCTTCTTTTCATGTTGTCACCACCAACCCGCCCTATATGACAGACTGCCATGGCCTGAAAAACCCCAATGAATCCAAGGCAATTGCCCGCCATGAGCTCTTGTGCAGCCTTGAGGACGTCATACGGGAGAGCGCCAAAACCCTAAAGCCCCAGGGGCGGTTTTATATGGTGCACCGCCCGTTCCGGCTGGCTGAGATTATGGTGCTGATGCACCAGTATGGATTGGAGCCAAAACGGATGCAGTTGGTGTATCCCTTTGCAGACAAGGAGCCCAATATGGTGCTGATCGAAGGGCTCCGCGGGGGGAACCCGCGGATTACTGTAGAAAAACCGCTGATTGTATACAAAGAACCGGGCGTGTATACAGATGAAATTTATGATATTTATGGGTATTAATCCTCATACTGGAAAACTTTGAGGAATGGACTTTAAAAGAAAGGAACACACGATGCAGGGAACACTATACCTATGCGCTACCCCAATTGGAAATCTGGAAGACATTACCTTAAGAGTGCTGCGGGTTTTGGAAGAAGCCGACCTGATTGCTGCGGAAGACACCCGCAATTCCATCAAGCTCTTAAACCATTTTAATATAAAAACCCCCATGACAAGCTACCACGAGCACAATAAAATTGAAAAAGCCTACCAGCTTGCAGAAAAGATGCGGCAAGGCCAGAATATTGCATTAATTACAGACGCCGGCACACCCGGCATTTCCGACCCGGGAGAAGAACTTGTGCGCATCTGCCAAGAATCTGGCATTTCCGTAACCTCCCTCCCAGGGGCGTCTGCATGCATCACGGCGCTTACTATGTCCGGCCTTCCCACAAGGCGCTTTGCCTTCGAAGGTTTCCTGCCCCGGGAAAAAAAGGAGCGTGCTACAATACTTTCTTCCTTGGGGCAGGAAACCAGGACCATCATCCTGTACGAAGCCCCGCATCACCTGAAAAAAACACTGGAAGAACTGCTGAAAGCCCTTGGGGACCGCAGGCTTACCCTCTGCCGGGAGCTTACCAAAAAATATGAAACCGCCTTTGCCACAACTATTTCCGGGGCTGTTTCTTACTATTCCAAAGAAGGCCCAAGAGGGGAATTCGTGCTGGTCATTGAAGGAAAAAGCCAGCAGGAAATTGCAAAGGAACAGCAGGAAAGCTGGGAGCTGGTTCCTTTGGAGGAGCATATGGCCCATTATGAACAGCAGGGAATGGGACGGAAAGAAGCTATGAAGCTGGTGGCTAAGGACAGGGGGATTTCAAAACGGGAAGTATATGGGCAGTTACTGGAACATACGGATAAAAAGTCTAGCGAGCCAGACTCCGTTTCAGTCCGTCCTGAACAAGCCTAATAATATTCCGGCAGGTATTCTTTTAATATGTAAAATGGCGCATTGCCCATTTCCATCAGGGCGGCATGGAATTTATAGTCGCTGTAATCCTCTTTGAATTTCTCTTTTGCATATTCCTTCAAATTCAGGAATTCTAAATAGCCAATATAATATTTCAGGTAATGGGCAGGTTCTTCCACTATCAACTGGTAAATCTGCTGGATCGTAGCTTTGTCTGCAATCTGGTAGGACGCAAAGAAATCTATAGTATCCCGCAGGGTCCAGCCGTCATAGTGGATGCCCATGTCAGCGGTGGCATAAAGGCTTAACAGGGCAGACTGGTTTTTTTGCAGGAAGGCGGATACGTCCTGTTCCACATCTGCATAGTAATAGGACTGCATTTCCACATAAGTTGCCCAGCCCTCCACATAGCCGCTGCTGCCAAACAGGCTGCGGATCGGCTCCAAGCCGCAGCTTCGTTCCATAACATTCTGGTAAAGATGCCCCGGAAAGCCTTCGTGTGCAAGGGTGGTATAAAGCTGGATTTTTTCATCACCCTTTGACTTATTGATGTAAATGCAGTTCTGGGAAACATCGTCAATAGGGGGCGTCAGGTAAAAAGCCGGAGCTGTGTATTCCTCCAGGGAAGGGTGCACTTCTTTTACCTGAAAAGAAACCTCTGGGGGCGATGGGAAATCCTGCTGCATTTTCCTCTGCAAGTCTTTCAGGATTAATTCTGGTTCTTCGGTTGGGAGCTGGTAATTGACGCACTTTTGCCCAATGTCTGGATGGTTTTTGGCAATTTGGGCTAACTCTGCCAAATCCTGTTTCCGCTGGGCTTCCGTCTGTGCCTGCATTTCCTCCACGGACATTCCAGATCCGGTGGTGTCTTTTACCAAATATTCATAATACTCCCTCCCTCCTTTCAGGCCGCAGAGCCCGCCGGAATTTTTCCCGGAACCTTTCAGGGCAGACAGTTCTTCCGCCAGCCTTTGGTAAGCTGGCACCATCTCGCCTGTCACAATCTGGCGGTTTACCTGTTTATACTGCTCCGCCTGCTCGGGCGTAAGGAACCCGGCTTCATCCACCCTGTCGTCAAATGTGGACAGGAGATAATTATTAGCTGGGTCCTGGGTGAAGCTCCTGCATTGCGCTACCACGTCATCCACAGCAAAATCTGCCATAAACAGGCCTTTTTCCGCCTTTATCCGTTCCAAATCCATGATTTTCCGGAATAACGCAGGGGTTTCCGCCATCAGTTCCAAATAGTCCTGTACATCCTTTTCATCATAAAATTTATATTCCGCCAAAAGCACCGGAAGCTGGGACTGGAACCCGGTGGAAGGCTTTAAAATTTCCTGGTAAAGGCTGAACTTCCCCGCTGGAAGCTCCTGCAGGATATAATCCTCCAAAATATCATAAGCCATCTGCTGGGAAACTGGCAAATCCTTCTTCCGGAACCGCTTCAGGTTCTTTTTCCAGTTTTCCAAAACGGCTGCTGCCTCAGTATCCCTGCCCGCAGAAACATTTCCATAGGTAACCTTGTAATCTGTAATCCCATAATTTTCAGGATGGGCAAGGTTATAGTGCATATTCAGGGTGCTTCCCGTAACCTCCGACCGGAAAATCTGGTTCAGGTAGGCAGAAAATTCCTCCTTGCTCCCCCCGTTCCCGCCGCATCCCGCCAGCAGGATAAAAAACGCTGCCAGCGCCAGCAGCCGTATTTTGCCACGTATTTTTCCCTTCCGTAACCTGCATTTTTCCCAAAAAATTTTTGTTTCCATCATAAAAATGCACTTCCTGCGGTATACTCCCTTTATTCTATTCCTTCCCGCTGCCCATTATGCAGAAATATCCGATTGGTAATTTAAGATACTTTATGGTATAATATCATAAGATATTATACTGCCCGAAGCGCAGCGCAGTGGCATTGGCTGCCATAGCTTATCACGAAGTGATTATGGCATAATAAGGATAGTTATCAGCGAGATACCCCAAATCTGAATACTGCAACAAAGGAGGGATTGCCATGGGAACCACAGACAACATGAACTTAGACGACATGGATTTCACCGATATGGAAATTGAGGAAATCCACCGCCTTGCGGAACAATTACTGGAAGGGCGGAAATATTCCCTGCTGCGGCAGATGCTTAGCAACATGAATTCTGCCGACATTGCCCTCCTTTTTGATGAAATTGACAAAAAGGAAATCCCCCTCCTGTACCGGCTTCTCCCAAAGGAAGAAGCGGCGGACAGTTTTTCCTATCTGAGCCGCGATATGCAAAAAACCCTGATAAACACCTTGACAGACCGGGAATTGCGGGCTGTGATGGACGATATTTTTCTGGACGACACCGTAGACATGATTGAAGAAATGCCGGCAAATGTGGTTGCGAGAATCCTGCGGAACACGGACGAAGAAACCCGGAAAATGATAAATCAGGTGCTCAACTACCCCAGGGACAGCGCCGGCAGCTTAATGACAATTGAATATGTAAACATCAAGAAAGAAATGACGGTTGGGGCAGCGATCAGCCGTATCCGCCAGACAGCCGTCAATAAGGAAACCATTTATACCTGTTATGTGACAGAAAACCGGAAGCTGATTGGCATGGTCTCTGTAAAAGACCTGCTGATGGCAGAGGATTCCATGCAGATAGAGGACATAATGGAAACGAACGTCATCCATGTGGACACCCATGAGGATAAAGAAGAAGTTGCCAAAGTATTCAATAAATACGACTTTCTGGCAATCCCTGTGGTAGACCGGGAAGAACGCCTTGTGGGTATCGTCACCTTCGACGACGCTATGGATGTTATGCAGGAAGAAAATACCGAGGATATTACCAAAATGGCTGCTATGACGCCCACAGAGGACAGCTATTTCAACACCTCCACATTTTCCCATGCCAGAAGCAGGATTGCATGGCTGCTGGTGCTGATGCTTTCTGCCACAGTCAGCGGCTCTATTATCACCCATTACCAGGAATCCTTTCAGCTTTATCCCCTCCTTGTTTCTTTTATCCCCATGCTGACCGGAACGGGGGGAAACTGCGGCTCCCAAAGCTCCACCCTAATGATACGGGGGCTTGCGCTGGATGAAATTAAATTTAAAGATATTTTCAAGGTGATATTTAAGGAATTCCGCATTGCAATCCTTGTGAGCACAGTGCTTGCCGTGGTAAATGGGCTGCGGATTTATATTCAGTACAAAGACTTCCAGATGGCAGTTGTCATTGCCATTGCACTGGTTGCAATTGTGATTTTGTCAAAATTTATCGGCTGCTCCCTGCCGCTGATTGCAGAACATGTCCATTTGGACCCAGCATTGATGGCTGCTCCGCTGATTTCAACAATTGTAGATATCTGCTCTATTTTGATTTACTTTAAAATCGCTACTATTGTGCTGCATATTTCGGTCTGAAACTTATGTAAGATTTTGGTTGCCCTATACTCATGGATATTTACAATCGCTGCCCCTAGAGCATTTTAAAAAAATAGCCGGGACATTCAACTTATTTTTTAAACCTGAATGTTCCGGCTATTCTAATTATAAAAATTTTATGCCTTATACCTTTGGGATGTTGGATTTGCTGTCTGTTATTTTATTTCTTTATTATTTGCAAGAATATTTTTCTTTCTAATTTTAAGTTTTTCTCTTTCTTTTTCATCCTTTTCTTTATCAATTAATTCATCGATAAAAATTATTAAAGCATTATATACCTCAAACTGTTGATCGCTCATACCCATACTTCTCACCACCTTTTCACTGTTATATTGTAATATGGCTGTTTCCTATATTATAATGGATAATGCAGTACGTGTAAAGGCTTATTAAATCTTAGGCTTCCGCAAAAAAGAACTTCTGGCGGTTTTTGATAAGGGTTTTCCCGGATGATATCTACAAGTTTCTTCCCTCTTTGTAAAAACTGGGACAGCTTTCATTTTTCCAAATCCTTCAATTCCTGTCCCGTAAAAACAATTTTATACATTTACCAATCCACCATATCTTCTGGAATACATTCATCAATGGTTATATTGCCTCCCTCGACAATGGATTCGGCCATACCTTCAATAGAATTCAGGTATAAGGTTTCCTGTTTTCCTCCCGCCTCTATACATTCAGTTTCCGTGCCCTGAAAAACATTGCTAAAAAACTGATAACCAGAATTTGAATCTTCTACAATAACGACATCTGGTAAAATATATTTGGGAACATCCCCCATCTGATACAAATGGTAAAATTCATTATGTGTCTGTTTCAATGTCCCATATTTCCCAGAATTGCGTATGCCATAGATCTCTTCTGCGCTATATGGCAGGGAGGGTATGCTATCCCTTGTAACAATCACATAATAATTATCCGTTTTCTGAATTAAAGAAGCAAATTCATCTGAAAAAACAAACTTATTTCCTTCATCTATAAATACAATACTATCTTCAATCCTAGCTAGATTTTCTTTCCAATGGGTTCCAGAAAGGACAGCGCACGGCTTGCCACAACTTAACTTTATACCGCTTTCGGCCCCATGTTCCTCATATTCCCCAACCATTTCCACAAGTGTAGTTTTCCCTGTTGCGCTATCCCCACGGATTACTGTCAGGTTCCTGCGGATTTCAAAATCATAACGGATACGCCTATTTTGAATTACAACCCTATGTGTTCCTTTCATACCTTCCACCTTTCAGACATATAGGCCAGCAACCCGTACTAATTCTTCCATATTATGGACAATCTGCTCTGTATTTAATATCTCTATCTCAAATTCTCCTTCTCCAAAATCCATAATGTGGCGCAAATTAATGGTAATATCCTGCTGTTTCCCAATTTCCAATATCCATTTTGCACAGTTATCTACATCCAATATCATCTCTTTTGAAAATGGATCATTAATCCACGCATCCTCATATACATTCTTAAAATATACAGAGGTGTTGAACACAGCTTCTGGCATATCTCCATAATAAATATGCAACATAATCCCACATCTCCTTCCATTTGCACCGTCCTAGAGCGTATCTGCCTGATACATTACACTTTAGTTTCCATACCCTTTGAAAAACCTGCTCAAGTTCTCCAGCGCCAATACAAGGGCTTCTTCCTGCCCCTCATCCATCCCCTCCAGCGTTGCCTTCACCATTTCCTCATGGAATTTTTTATGGTGGTTGTAAGCTCTCCCCCCTTTTCTGGAAAGGGAAATCAAAACCACCCGCCGGTCTTCCTCGCTGCGCACCCGGTTGACATACCCTTTTTTCACAAGGTTATTAATTGCAATTGTCAATGTCCCTACTGTCACGGACAATGATTTTGCCACTGCAGACATGCTTCTGGGCTCCCCCTTCCCGATGGCTTCGATAATATGCATGTCATTATTAGAAATGTCCTTAAATTCTTCTGTAATAATGGCTTTTTCCTCTATATCCATAATTTCATTAAAAAGCTTTACTAAAACTTCGTTAATTGTATGGTAGCTGTCCATGGAGTTACCTCCTCCCAAACTTTTATATCTTTTCATTATGCCATAATCACTTTGTGATAAGCTATGGCCGCCTATGCCACTTCGCTCCGCTCCGGGCGGTATAATATTTATCAATATTATACCATATCCCCCCTGGAAAGTCCCATATCTTTTTAGCCTGTAACTTTTACAATTCCCAAAAATACTTGGATTCTAAAAAAGTTCCGGGAAATCCTGCAAGGAACTGCCACAAAACTGGCAAATTATGCTATGATATTACACGGAACTAATCACAACATTTATTATTCTGCCACATAAAACAGGGTGTAAAACATAAATATTCTTTCATCAGCAGGATATCCTATCCTGAACCTAAATTTACCACAAAGCCCTTGCATTTTCTATGGGGAACATTTTTAGAAAGGAATATCAATATCATGAAAAAATATCTTGCAATTACAGGCCTGGTTACTGTAACCATTATCTGGGGAGGTGGGTTTGTTGCCAGCGACATGGCATTAGAGAGCCTCCGCCCCTTCCAAATTATGGCTATCCGGTTCCTAATGGCATCTGTCCTGATGGGGGCTGCAAGCATACGGGAACTGAAAGGGATTAATTTCAAGGAACTGCAGGCCGGAATCCTGATGGGAACTGCCCTTTTTGTAGGCTTTGCCTTCCAAATTGTCGGGCTGCAGTACACTACACCTTCTAAGAATGCATTTTTAACTGCACTGAATGTAGTAATGGTGCCATTTATCTCCTTTATTCTCCTAAGGAAGAAAATCAGCCGGAAAAGTATTGCAGGGGCAGCCATGGCAATTGTAGGGGTAGGTCTTTTATCCCTTGAAAAAAACATGTCCCTCAGTATGGGGGATGCATTGACATTAGTCTGCGCTGTAGGCTTTGCTTTCCAGATTTTTTTCACCAGTGAATTTGTGAAAAAATACCGGGCTGTAGTCCTGAACTTCATACAGATGCTGACCGCCGTCCTCCTGTCTGCCATCTGCCTGTTCCTCTTTGGGGAAACAGACTTCCATGTTACCCCGCAGGGGTGGCTCAGCGTCCTCTACCTGGGGGTTGTCAGCACCGCCCTGTGCTACCTTCTGCAGACTGCCAGCCAGAAGTATGTGGATGAAACAAAATCAGCCATTATCCTGTCCATGGAATCCGTATTTGGGACTTTATTTTCCATCCTCATCCTCCATGAGCAGGTGACGCTCCGTATGGTCTGTGGATGCATTATTATCCTTGCTGCGGTTATTGTATCCAACCTTGCCGATACACAGGAAGTGCAAGAACAGCCTGAATAATGATGCCGTTTCCAAAAGAAACCTCCCCTGCAGGCAGGACAACACTCTGGAAAGAATGTCCCCGAACCGTCTGCATGGGGCAGGTACCTTTTTATGCCATATCTTTAGGGATACTACTATTAATCAATGCTTCAAATTCTTGAAATGAACTGCAATTCTTCACCTCCTGCATCATGCCCTCCTCCCCAAACTGGGAAATCAACGCTTCATACAGGAAACGGAATATTTTCTTATCCGCCTTATTGATTGCCAGCAAAAGTACCAAATGGACCGTATCTTCCCCCCAAGGGATGCCCTTTTTTGAAATTGCAAGGGCTATGCTGGTCTTGATGGCATCCATGTCCACGGAATGGGGGATTGCGATGCTCCCAAAAGCCGTTGTTGCAGCATATTCCCGTTTAAATACCTTCTCCTCAAAATCCTTGTTTGTATAATTTTTTTCATAAAGCTTCTGGCACAGGCAGGAAATCACTTGTTCCCAATCCCCTATTTCCGGATTAATTAGAGTAAGCCCTTCCTCAAAAAATGTATGGAAACAAGTCCGCAATTTATAATTGCTGTACAGCATCCCATACTTTACCAAAGCCTCCTGAATCAGATGGTATTGGGAAGATAAATTAAAGGGCATAATCTTTACCACCGTATACACCTTATGGATGCCCTGTTCTACTGGGATTGTGGTAAAAAGCATTTTAAACCCTATTTCCTGCGTCTTTTCTGTAAAGGATTCCAATTCCTCCAAATTATGCACCACACCAATCAGCTTCATTTGGTTCCCAAAGGAAAGCATCAGCTTATTGGAAAGCTCCATACAGAGCCCCCGGTAATTCGGGCACAGGAGCACGGCTGAAATCTTAGAGTAATTGGCGTTCTGCCGTTCAATTTCCCCGCCAATATGGATGGCAAGGAAGGCTATCTCATCCTCCGGTACCGAAATCTGGTAACGCTCCATCAAGTCCAGCCCAATAAAAATTGCCATATCAAAAATTGTTGGGCAGTTCTGCTTTATGGATTCCGTCATGGGGTTGGACGCAGGGCAATTAGCCTTTGCCCGAAACAGCAAGTTTTTCAGGTGCAGGCAGAAGGGCGCCATAAAGCTTTCCCCTGACAAATCCAGCAGGTAACGGTTCTTAATTTGCTCCATATAATATTCTGTCAGACGTACAATTTCTTCCCCTGCAAGCACCTTTAAATCCTGTCCTCCGTCAGAAAGGGAATAGCTTGCGTTTGCTTTCATAAGCATATAGAGTTCAAACCGCCCAGATTCATTCAAATGGATTTTGAATGTTTCCTCCAAATCATCGCAAAGATCCTCCAAAAGCTGCTGTTCCCGGCCATGCTCCACAACATAACGGGATGGCTCCGAATCCAGCACATTCCCCGCCAATTCCCGGCCAATCAGTATTAGCAGGTGCAGCACAAGATTCACTGCTGCAAAATCGTTTAAGTAAAAATCATTTTTCTTAAAATCCGATACCACAATCTGGTTCAGCCTGTCAATATCAACCCCCGGAAAACATTCCTTCAACTGGCGTATATCCATAAAGCTTGCCCCAGATTCTTCATTAATAATATAGCTAATCAGCTTGCGCTTGTCTTTTTCCTTTCCTTTGATATGGACACAGTCATTTTCACAAATAAATTCCACCTGGTAAGAGGAAAAAGTTTTGTTCATTCTGGAAATAACCGATTTCACTGTAGAATAACTAATGCAAAGGGTGTCGCATAAATCAAACAAATCCAACTTGGAGGTATGCCCTAAAATCAACTGCTTTACCATATAGAATGCCCGTTCCTCCCAAGTCTGCGGGATGCTTTCACCTAAGTCATCCACCAGCAGGTGGGGAGAAATTTGGCTGTTAAGCAGATAGCCGTTCCGGGAAGAAAAAATAACCCTCCTGCCATATAAGGAATTAATTTCTTTCACATGGTTTTTTACGGACCTTACGGAAATGGAAAGGGCATTGGCAATTTCTGCGCTGGTCTGCGGCCTGTTCTGTCCTGACAGATATTTCAACAGCTCATTTAATTTTCTCTGCATGGAACCACCCCCTGACATCCGCCAATGGCAATGTTTTTCTTTTTATTATAGGCGGAAAAGAACGCCAAAACAACTCAAAAATTGCACCCTTCGGTGCAAAACCCTGTCAGCCGCCCCTGCACCGGACAGTGCAAAAGATAAGTTGAGGGAACCTTAAAAATCATGGATAATAACAGTAACAAGACGGGTGCGCACCCCGAAGGAACTCCCGCACCGCGGAACAATACTAACACAAAAAGGAGAAACTGATTATGGAAAACTTAAAAATCTTACTGTGCTGTGGCGCTGGCATGTCCAGCGGGTTTCTGGCTAGCAACGCCAGAAAAGTTGCAAAAAAGCAAAAGCTTTCCGTGAGCGTAGAAGCAAGGAGCCATTCCGAAGTGGCAGAACACTTAAATTATATTGACGTACTGCTGATTGGCCCCCATTATGCCATGGAACTGGATACCTTTCAGGAAACGGCAGCGCCTTACAATGTAAAAGTAGGCGTGATTCCCCAAGACATCTATGCATCCCTGGACGGAGCGCGGCTGATTGACCTGGCAAAATCACTGGCAGAAGGGAAGTAGCCTACGGCAGAAAAGGAGATTATCATGAACAAGCTAATGAACTGGCTCAGCGAAAGCTTTGCGCCAAATGCCAATAAATTATTTTCGAAACCATGGATTGCCGCAATTTCCGCGTCCATGCAGAAAGTGGTCCCATTTATCTTAACAGGCTCCTTAATTTACTTTTACAACGTTATCAAATCCTTTGTCCCAGCACTGCCGGATTTGTCGCCCATTGCAAATTACAGCTTCGGGCTTATCTCCATCATGATTGCATTTATGATGGCGAACCAGTGCATGGAAAAGCTGCAGCATCCCGCTTACCTGATAAATGCCGGGCTGACAGCCATCTGCGTCATGCTTATGCTTTCCACCCCAAGCGGGGAGCAGGCCGACAGCTTTTCCGGGTTTCTGGGAAATGTAGGCCCAACCGGCATCGCAGTAGGCATGATATGCGGGATGTGTGTATCTTTGGTATTCCACCTTTGGGCAAAGCTGCATTTTTTGGAGAACAGCAGCATCCCAGATTTTGTGGTATCATGGATTAATGTTATTATACCAAATGTCGTTGTCCTTGGCATTGCCATGGTTTTGGTATTTAAATTAAATATCAATATATTGGAACTGATTGTAGGAATATTCATGCCGCTGGCAAAGGTTGCCCAGACATTGCCGGGATTTATCCTGATTTCCCTGCTATATGCATTTTTCTATACTCTGGGTATTTCCACATGGCTATGGAACGCCCTTACCACGCCAATTTTTATGGTTGCCATCCAAGAAAATATTGACGCCGTGGCAGCAGGGGGCACAGCCGCTAACATTGTAACCTCAGAAGCATTTTTTACCATGGCATTTATCACCATGGGAGGGGTCTGCGCAACACTTGGCCTAAACATCCTGATGTGTTTTTCCAAATCCAAGCAGCTTAAAATGCTGGGGCGGGTATTTATCGCACCTTCTGTCTTTAATATTAACGAACCCATGATGTTTGGTACGCCGATTGTATTCAACCCCCTTTTAATGCTCCCGGCATGGATTAATGCCATTGTAGGGCCCACCTATGTCTGGATTTTAATGAGCACAGGCCTTTTAAAAATCCCTTCCATGATGGTACAGGTAGGCCAAATCCCTGCGCCAGCTTCCAGCGTCATGATTACGCAGGATATGAGGGCTATTTTATGGTGGGCCGTTTTACTGGTGATTTACACCGCAATCTGGTATCCATTTTTTAAAGTATTTGAAAAAAATAAACTTGCTGATGAAGCAGCTTAAGGAGGCAATAACTATGAGTGAAAAAGAAAAGAAGGTATTGGAAGAAACAGAAGAAAGCCCATTAGTCCCTGTGGCAATGCAGATTATTATGCACGCAGGGGATGCAAGGCTTCGGATTACCGATGCCCTGAAATCAGCTAAGCAGTTTGATTTTAAACGGGCAGACGAAGAAATGAAAGAGGCAAAACACGAAATTACCCTTGCCCACAACTGCCAGACAGAAATCATCCAAGACGAAGCCAGCGGCATCAGCTATGGGTTCTCCCTGCTGTTCGCCCACGCACAGGACACTATGATGACAATTAACTCCGAAGTACGGATGGCATATGAAATCATAGATGTCCTAAAACTAATCAACGAAAAAATATCATAGCGTGAAACTAATTTTCATACCGCCCGTAATGAAAGGAACAAGTGATTATTATGCAAAAAAAGGCATTCCCAAAAGATTTCCTTTGGGGGGCTTCTACCAGCGCCTACCAAGTAGAAGGCGCGGCCTATGAAGATGGAAAAAAAGCTTCCCAGCAGGATATCATTAATCAGGAAAATTATAAAAAATACGGCTTTGCCAACGCCGACATTGCCAGCGACCATTACCACCACTTTAAAGAAGACGTGGCTTTAATGAAAGAAATGGGTTTTACGGCTTACCGTTTTTCCATTGCATGGGCCCGGGTATTCCCAGAAGGCGTAGGAGAAGTAAATGAGAAAGGTATCCAGTTTTACCGGGATTTGATTGATGAATTAAAGAAAAATGGCATAGAGCCAATCGTTACCCTTTACCACTATGACCTGCCTTGGGCTTTAGTGGAAAAATACGACGGCTGGATAGGGCGGCAGGTGGTAGCAGACTTTGAAGCCTATGCCCGTTATGTCATAAATGAATTTAAGGGCAAGGTAAAATACTGGACAACCATTAATGAACAGAGCATTATAGTCCAGTACATTGAACAGAAATGCTATATCCCGGAAAAATACCAGGGCAACAACCAAATCCGCTACCAAATCAACCACCATATGAACCTTGCCCATGCCATTGCCTGCAAGCTGGTCCATGAATTAGTCCCAGGCGGAATGGCTGGGGCAGCCTTAGGCTATGCCCCAGTGTATCCCCTCACTTCAAAGCCAGCGGACGTTATGGCCGCCCAAAATGCCCATGATCTGCGCAACGGCTATTATCTGGATATTTATTTTAAAGGGATGTATACCAAATCAGCCATGGTTTACTTGGAAAACCACGGCCTTGCCCCAGAGATTGCCCCCGGTGACATGGATTTGATAAAAGAAGGGGAATCCGACTTCCTTGCCCTGAATTATTACTACAGTGACTGTGCAAAAGCCTGCCCGGAAGGTTCTGGCAAAAACATCAGCTATGGAGGGGTAAACCTTTCCGGGGAAAAAGGAAATATTTCTGCATTTGAAACACATCCGGGGTTCTACGAAATGTGCCAAAACCCAAACCTTGACACTACCGACTGGGACTGGGCCATTGACCCCACTGGGCTGGAATACATTTTCCGGGATATTTACATGCGCTATAACAAGCCTTTAATGATTACAGAAAACGGCATGGGAGCCTTTGATACTCTGACAGAAGATGGTAAAATCCATGACGGTTACCGTATCGCCTACCTGCGTGAACATATTAAAGCCATGAAACGAGCCATGGACTATGGTGTAGAAATACTGGCTTACTGCCCCTGGTCTGCACTGGATCTGGTTTCCACCAGCAACGGAGTGAAAAAACGGTACGGCTTCATTTATGTAGACCGGACAGACGATGACCCAAAAGAATGCAGGCGCCTGAAAAAAGATTCCTTTTACTGGTATCAGAAGGTGCTGAAATCCAATGGGGAGGACCTGGAGTAAATAGGATAAATTTACTGCAAACCTGCCCATAAAGCAGGCAGCGTTCCAATGGGAAGAATATCTGGCATAAACCTGATATCCTTTCCCAGCGGAGCACTGTCCAGCTCCCATTTATTGGGAATGCTGCAAAAAATATTTCTGCCCCACCCTGCACCTTTTTGGTTCTCCTGCATAGGATATAAACAACTGTATTTTTTGGAGAACTGATTTATGCTTAATTATTTATGGGGATTTATGATTGTCCTTGGCATTGTCTATGCCGCCTTTACCGGGAACCTCCCGGCTGTCACTAACGCCGCCCTGGACTCCTCCAAAGAAGCCGTCACCCTCTGCATTACCATGCTTGGCGTCATGTCCCTGTGGGTTGGGCTTATGCGCATTGCAGAAAACTGCGGCATTATTTCCGGTGCAGCCCGCACCTTAAACCCATTCCTGCGCTTTATGTTCCCAAAAGTCCCAAAGGGGCACAAAGCAAATGAATACATATCTACGAATATCATCGCCAATGTATTTGGCCTTGGCTGGGCAGCCACCCCTGCCGGCCTAAAAGCCATGGAGGAATTAGGGGAATTAAACGGCCACAGCAAACTAGCCAGCAAGGACATGTGTACCTTCCTGATCCTGAATGTTTCCTCCTTCCAGCTTATCCCGGTAAATATGATTGCATACCGCAGCCAGTACGGCTCCGCTAACCCTGCCGCCATATTAGGGCCAGCCATGATTGCCACCTTCTTTTCCACCCTGGCCGGGATTGTGTTTGCCAAATTCATGTATGCCCTGCCAGAACAGAAAAAAGGAGGTAATTCCCATTGAAAATACTCCTTTTTTTATCCGATGCAATGATACCGCTCCTTATTTTTTCCATTGTAGGGTATGGGCTCCTGACACGACACAATGTATATGACGACTTTATCAAAGGGGCAAAAGACGGGTTCCAGACTGTCATTGGCATTATGCCCACCCTGATTGGCCTGATGGTAGGCGTAGGCATCCTGCGGGCATCCGGGTTTCTGGATTCGCTTTCTGCAGCCCTTGGGATACTCACTGAGCCACTGCATTTTCCGGCAGAACTCGTCCCAGTTTCCATTGTAAAAATGTTTTCCTCCTCGGCAGCCACAGGGCTGGTGCTGGACATTTTCAAGGAATTTGGCCCGGATTCTTATTTTGGCACCATAACTTCCATTATGATGAGCTGCACGGAAACGATTTTCTATACCATGAGCATTTATTTTATGACTGCCAAAGTCCAGAAAACACGGTATACTTTGGCAGGGGCGCTTTTCACTACTTTAATCGGGACGATTGCAAGCGTTATACTTGCACAGGTGATGTAAGCAAACGGGGCTGCTGCAAAACAAGGTTTTATTTGCCGTCAATTTTTTTCAGGTATTGCTTTGTTTCCGCTGCAACTACGCCGCTTAACGCAATAATCGCAATTAAGTTTGGGACTGCCATCAGGCCATTAAAGATATCTGCAATAGTCCAAACTGCGGAAACCGTCATAAACGGGCCGATAAACACACAAAGGATATACACCCAACGGTATGTTTTTACCGCGTTCTGGTTTCCACCTGTCAGATATTCCAGGCACCGTTCGCTGTAATAATCCCACCCAAGGATGGTGGTAAACGCAAAGCACACTAAGCATACCATCAGGATAAAAGAGGACACCGCCGGCTCAAAGGGCAGGCCGATCTGGAATGCCTTTGTGGTAACGTCCACGCCGTCCAGGCCAATATTCCACGTATCCGTAATTACAATGGTAAGCCCAGTCATCGTACAGATGATAACTGTGTCAATCACCGTCCCCAGCATGGACACTAGGCCCTGGGATGCCGGTTCGTCTGTCTGGACTGCCGCAGCGGCAATCGGGGCGCTCCCCAGGCCTGCCTCATTGGAAAAAATTCCCCTTGCAACGCCCTTTTGCATTGCCAAAAGCATGGCTCCCAACGCGCCGCCTGCTGCTGCCCGCAGGCCAAATGCGCTTTGGATAATTGTCACAAAGGCTGCCGAGATTTCTTTATAATGGAACACAAGAATCAGCGCAGCCGCTGTAATATAGGTAGCTGCCATAAATGGCACAAGCACCTGGGCTACCCCCGAAATCCTCTGCAGGCCCCCAATCAGCACAAGGGCAACGCAAGCCGTCAGGAGGACGCCGGCTATGATAACCGTCCAGGAATAATCCTTCCCCAGGATTTCCACGCTCCACTGGTTTTCAGGGTCAAAGAAAGTGTTGACAGCGCTGGTAATCCCATTGATTTGGGTAAACGTGCCGATTCCCAGCAGCCCGGCGCCTACGCCGAAAAAGGCAAATACCTTCCCAAGCCACCCCCAATGCTTCCCCATGCCGCGTTCTATGTAATAAAAAGGCCCGCCCACAATATGGCCATCCTCTGCTACTACCCGGTATTTGATAGCCAGCAGGCATTCCGCATATTTTGTGACTGTACCTAAAACTGCAGCCATAACCATCCAAAACAACGCCCCTGGGCCCCCTGCAACCAACGCCGTGGCAACGCCCACAATATTCCCTGTCCCAATGGTAGCTGACAAGGCTGTGCAAAGCGCCCCAAAACCTGACACTTCCCCTTCGTCCCCTGCGGATTCATCCGCAACCAAATTCCGGATTGCCAATGGCAGGCGGCGGATTTGAAGCCCCCGCAGCCGGAATGTCAGTAAAAAACCAACTGCCAAAATCAGGGCAATCAACGGGATTCCCCATACTAAATCATCCACTGTCTTTAAAAACGAATTAAAATCCATGCACACTCTCCCTTTCCTATTTCTTCCGCCCACAAAGCAGCTTTCCTATTTAAGCTGCCCGCTTTCCTCCTTCTGTTCCCTGCTGCCCATACTTTTTCCTGCCTGTTCTCCTCCTTCTGCTTCCTGCTGCTTACCACTTTTCTTACATGGCTGCTTTTTTCATCCTGCTGCTTATTATTTTAGCCATTTAGCCTAAATACCTGCCAAACTGGGGCATCCAGTCCCCAATAAATAATTCGTCCCGCAGGGTTGCGTCAACCACAGGGGAAATAAACTTTACCAAAAGCTGTATGACATGTCCCCATTCGGGGCATTCTTCTGAGCCAAGGGAATCCCCCTTTTCTTCCCCGCCATGGCTTTCTTCCGCTTCCGGCTGGCTTACGCCTGATACGCGCCCGCAAAAGTTTTCCCATCTCTTTTGCATATACCCATATTCTTCAAAACTGCTGATAATTTCCAGACGTTCCTCCAAACGTGGAATTGCATCTTCCAACAGAAGCTGCCCAAAGCTTTGGGACACCTTCCTCCCTTCCACCACATGGCCTGTCAAAATACCATAAACGTCCCTGTACCATGAAAGGCTGTAAACCAGCTCCAAGTCGTCCATAATATGGTAAAAGCTTCTGGACAGGTATTCCTCTGCCGTAAACATATGGTAAGTGGCCTGTTCTTCCTGCTGCCCACGTTCCAAAGCCTTTTCCTGCAATGGCAGCGTTGCGCCCTCAAAGGGAATCAGTTCCAGCACAAAGGGAATCTGGAACGGCCACTTCACAATTTTTAAGTAAATCCTTGGGTTTTTCCCCCCATCCTTCCAGTTCCCCTCCATTTTTTGATATAAAAAAACCCTGCATTCCTGCCCAGGATCTTCCTGCCCAGGCTGTTGGGCATCAGGGGATTCCATTGGAAATAATTTTTCCAGGAGCGCCGCTGCATCGGCAAGCTCCCTTTTTGGAGTGAAAAATTCCAGATGGTTCACCAAATGCTCCCCATACCATTCTTTTCCCAGAAATTTATCATCCCGCAGGATTAATTTCCCATGTAATGGGGATGCGGCAATTTCCTGTATAATTTTTTCTGCTCCATTCCCCGCTGTCAGATTTATTTCCAGAATCTGATACATTCCGCACTCTTTATCCATTCTGTTCATCCTTAAATCTATCTATTTTAGTTTCTCATTCCGAAATTTAACATGCAGTTTTATTATATTCTTATCCACTTACCCTGTCAATTATGAATAGAACAGAAAAAGAGGCAATATATTTTCCCAAATATACTACCTCCCTCTATGCCATCCAGCCAAAGGGGCTGCTGCCATGTTTTTGTTATTTCCGCCGCCTGCCCCGCTTAAATTTCATATCCTTAAAACCCATTTTCCGCTGTTTCCTGCATTCTAACTTATATTTTATCAAATAAAAATTGTCTACCAAATAATAGATGCCAAACCCAAGGCCAATGAGAAGTGCAACGGCAAGAACCCCTAAAATAATGTATTTGACATTAATCTTTACTACTTTTTCTTCCTGTTCCGGTTTCTGTTCTTCCTGTTTTGCCTTATGGAACTTAAATTCTGATACCTTCGCGCCGGTTACCTCAATCTCCGTCCCGCCTACCGTGCGCCCTGCGTAGGTGTACTGGATATTCCCGATCACGTCCTTGGAATCCTTAATTTCCACAATTTCCGGCACTGCGTCGGTAAATGCCGCCGCCTTGGGCAGTACGATGCTGCCTTCTTTACTCATGCCCACAAAAGATTCCTCATTTGCAAAAATCTTATTTTCTTTCATGTCCTGGGCATAATTCTTTTCGTTCTCCGCCACGTTCCACAATTGGAAATTCTCAAAACAATAATCGAACAGTATCCTTGTATCCAGATAATGGTTGGGCGCCTGCTCTTTCATCACAACGCAAATCAGCGTCATCCCATCCTTCTCCGCGAAGGTTGCCAGGGTGCTCCCTGCCACGCTGGTGTACCCGGTTTTCCCGCCAATGCAGTAATCATACAGGTATTGGGTGTCCCCCTGATAATTCGTCAGCATTTTATGGTGGTTAATCAGGTAGGTTTCATCTGTATGCTTGTTGGTAGGCGGAATGGTATGGCGTTTGGTATTGACGATCATGCGGAATACGTCATTTTTCAAAGCTGCCCTTGAAATCAGGGCAATGTCATAAGCGCTTGTCCAATGCTCCTCGTCCGGCAGCCCATGGGGGTTGTTGAAATGGGTATCCTTGCACCCCAGTTCCTTGGCTTTCTCATTCATCATCCTGATAAAATCGTCATAGTCCTTCCCTACATGTTCTGCAATGGCATACCCACACTCATTGGCGGATGACAGCATCAGGCCGTACAGGCACTCCTCCATTGTCATGACTTCACCTACGTCCCGGGAAATCCCGGACCCTTCGGTCAGATAAACAGAATTTTTGGAAAATGTCACTTCTTCATCTAAGCTGCTGTTTTCCACCGCCAAAAAGCTTGTCATAATTTTCGTAATGCTGGCAGGATATGACTGGTCGTGGCAATTTTTCTCGTATAGCACCGTCCCTGTGGACGCCTCCATCACAACCGCCGATTCCCCTGCGATCTGCGGCCCTTCCGGCCAGTATTCTTCCGCTTGGACAGGAACCGCATAGAGTTGGAAAAAGCACACAGCCCCTAACACAAGCCCGATCCATTTTTTTCTCTTTTTCATGAAAATTTCTCCTTAAGTTCTTTTCCATATGATATGGATGGTGGGCAGTTTCATAAGTATTTTACAAAATATCTCATTTGTTTTACAATTCTATTACAATTTTTATATAGTATACCATATTGAAAGTTGCGTTGCAACTTTTGGTGTGTTATTATTTATTATAACAATTTTGGGAGGTATTTATGAGATTAAGGAATATACCGGGTTCCAGGGAAGCCATTGCAGAAAGCCGCTGGTGCGTCCAGGAACCAGAACAGTTCAAGGGAAACTGGAATCAAATATTCGGCAACAGAAATCCCATCCATATAGAAATTGGCATGGGAAAAGGGCGTTTCCTGATGGCAAACGCCCAGGAACACCCACAGACCAATTATATTGGGATTGAAAAATACTCCAGCGTCCTGCTGCGCGCCCTCCAGAAAATGGAAGATGCGCCGTTGGAAAATATCCGTTTTATCCGCATGGAAGCCGAATCCATCACAGATATTTTTGAAGAAGGGGAAGTGGGGAAAATTTACCTGAATTTCTCCGACCCATGGCCCAAGGACAGGCATGCCAAGCGCCGGCTGACTTCCCGCCAGTTTTTTGCCCGCTACCATGCCATCCTGCAAAAAGAAGGCTGTGTGGAATTTAAAACAGACAATGAAAAATTATTTGATTTTTCCTTAGAGGAAGTGGAAGCGGCTGGATGGACGCTGGATAAGCATACAAGGGACCTGCACCACGACCAGGCCATGGCACAGGGAAACATTATGACGGAATATGAGGAACGTTTTTCCTCCATGGGCAGCCCCATCTATAAACTTATTGCATCCAGATAGAAAAAACAGTATAATGGGACATAACAGAACAGGCAAAGGAGGGCTTATGAAAAGTACAAAATTAATTGCACCGATCATTATTACCATTTTTACTGTAATTATTTTAATGCTATACTTTTTCCTTTGGTCCATCATGCCGGTACCCGCTCCTTTAAAAGTGGTGTTCCTTCTGGCATTGCTGGGGCTGATGGGCGTTTCTGTTTACAACTTAGTGGAAAGAATCGAAGAAATAAGGAGTGGTGAAGAAGATGATCTTAGTGAATACTGATTACATTTCCGGCAAAGAGCTTGAGATGCTTGGCCTTGTGAAAGGAAGCACAATCCAATCCAAGAACATCGGGCGGGACATTACCCAGGGCTTTAAAACCCTTGTGGGCGGCGAACTGAAAGCCTATAACGATATGATGAACGAAGCAAGGGCGCTTGCCACCAAACGGATGGTCGGGGAAGCAGAAGCCCTTGGGGCAGACGCAGTGGTAAATATCCGGTATGCATCTTCTGCAATTATGCAGGGGGCGGCTGAGGTAATCGCATATGGGACTGCGGTAAAATTTGCAAATTAAGGCTTGAAACAGCCATCAGATTGCCCCAAACGTGAAATACTGATTTTTTTACCTGCATAAACCTTCCGCCTTGCGGATGTAACTTTATGTCCCATAAAGCCAAATACCCCGCAACAGACTGACAGGACGTCAGAGCTGCGGGGTATCTGCATCTACAGGGCGCTTACCCTCATATCATCCTCCGATATTATACCATAATCACTTCGTGATAAACTATGGCTGTCT
>OFHM01000509.1_pt1 | contig 32587 bp, 24 predicted proteins | sample 1521311 | NCBI WGS metagenome assembly OFHM01 (sample SAMEA3504083, study PRJEB24116) | mouse gut metagenome | biome: mouse gut; feature: mouse-associated habitat; material: faeces | place: Denmark | collected 2011 | reverse complement strand
CCTCCCTGTTCATGGCTGTCTGTTAGCCGACAGTCCCTGGCATTATACGGGTACTGCTCTTTTTCAGGACTTCCTTCCAAACAGAAAATGCCGCTCCTTTTTTTCCTGGGGCGGCTGTTCTTCCCCTGCCTTCCATTTAAAATACTCGGCGTCCAGATCCACATGTATTTCCGGCAGCAGCTGTTTCCCATCCGTCTCTCCTTCAGAAACAGATTCCGGTGTTTCTTCCGTTTTCTCCTGGGCCACGGCTGCTTTCAGCTCTTTCAGTTCTGCTTCTGCCAGTGCTGCCAGCCCGGCTCCCGCCTGGGCCAGAATGTCCTGTATGCCTGCCTCTTTCGAATCCCTGGCGTCCGTCCCGGAATCCGGCTCCTGAGACATATCTTCCACTTCCAGCCCTTTTTCCCGGCTTCTGGCTGCTCTGCGGCGCAGATTTTCTGCAAATTCTTTTCCGGTTATCCGTATCATGCTGTCAGAGGTATCTTTTTTGCTGTCGGATTCCTCCCGGTCCAAATCGTAAGTTTTGCCTGTACGCTCAAAATAGGCCTGGTTGATTTTGATTTCCGGTTTCACAGCGGAATAGGATTTTCCTTCATTCTGAATCCGTTTTTCCTTTTTCCCTTCCATTTCCCGGCGGTGTTCCCGCTCCAGCTCCTTATTTACTTCCTGAATCAGCTTTACATATTTATCCGTATCGGCAAAATCCCTGAGCTGCCCCGTAAGTTCCAGCTGATTGCGCCGCACCCGCTCCCGGTGTTCTTCCATCTCCGCGTTCATTTTATGATATATGTCCCGGACCGCATGGCTGGCATCGTCCATAATATAGCAGATTCGATTGATTGCATCATCGGTATACATAATGGAAGCCGCATAAATATCATCTGCATGCCTGCTGGCCTTCTGAATAATTTCCTCACCGCGCTTCTCACAGCGCCGCTCTGCCAGCTCATGTTTCTGAGATGTGACCTCATACTGGTCCATGGCTTCATAAACAGCCAGATTCAGCTGCTCCAGCAAATCAAAAACCGCCTTTTTTTCCACAATTATTTTATCGCTGTTTTCTCCGTAGGAAGGGCTCTCTGAAAACAGCAGATGTATTTTTTTTAAAATATGTTCTAACTTATCCTGTACACTCATGATTTTATTCCCCTGTTCTGACTGATTAATTTTAACAGAATTCCTTTCCCGTTGCAAGAAATAATCTTATCCGGGCTGTAAATACCCCTGTTTCCGTCTGTGGTTCCCTTCTTCCTGACAGCTTTGCATTTTTTCTTGCAGCAGCCTTACTTTCACCTTACAATCCGCTCCGGCCGCTTTTCTCCCTGCAGTAACTATGCTACACTTTTTCTGTGAAAACATCATTTGTTCCGGAATTTTCGCCGGTTTCAGAAAGGAGTATTATGGAATTTCAGTCATTACACAAAAAAGCCATGTGATTACTTATGTGTTTCAGATGATCCGGCACCTGTTGAATTTCTATCATTTTTCCGCCTTCCGTCAAGGCGATGATATTTACATTCACCATGGTTTTTCCGAAAGCAGGATTATATCATTCCCACCGCCCGGATTCAGGCCCTGCGTATTGTACAGCCTCCCATTGCCCGGCTCACCGGCCGCTGCGAAGCCCGGATTATCTGTGTGGGAATCGGAGACAACGGAGAAGAACTGGCCCAGCTTTCTCTGTGCCGGAAAAAAGAGGAGGTTTATGAATTCCTCCGGGAGCTTCTGCCGGAATTTTCCATATCCTCCATAAATTCTATGCGCCGGCCGCCGAAACATACCGGAAAGCTCTGTGCATGCGCCTGCCTGTTTCAGATATTTTCGGGCTGCCTTCCGGGTCATTCACTTGCTGTATGTGCTGACGGTTCCCTGTATGACAAAAAAGGACAGAGATTTCCTTGCAGAACGTATTGTTCCGAATTTGAGGTAAAAACCGTTTCTCCCGGATAACGCCGCAAAAATAAAGAGTATTTCAGACAGCAAAAGACAGGTGTTCTGCCTTCCGGGAACACCTGTCTTTTATTTTAGCTGTCATTTATCAGAATCTGAAATCACGCTGTCCGTTGTGAATGTTTTTCAGATAATCAACAACTTTCTCTTTCACCTTCGGATTGGTGATTACATCCAGTTCCTTTTCAATCAGTTTATCTCCGATTGCTTTTGTTTCTTCTGCCGCATAGTCTTCCAGATATTCTTTCAGCGTCATCAGCGCATTTGGATGGCAGCAGTTCACAATCTGACCGCTTTTTAACAACGTCATAAACCGGTCTCCGGTTCTGCCTTCCCGGTAACATGCCGTACAGAAACTGGGTACATAATCCATTTCCATCAGCCATTTTACCACCTGGTCCAGCGTGCGGTTATCGCTCACATCAAACTGAGCAGAATTTTCTTCTTCCGGTTCCGGCTCTGCATATCCGCCCACACTTGTTCTGGAACCGCCGCTTATCTGGGAAATACCCAGATGGAGCACTTTCTCCCGGCAGGACTGGCTTTCTCTGGTGGATACTATCATACCGGTATAGGGCACTGCAATCCGGATACATGCCACAATTCTGGCAAAAGTCTCGTCGGTAATTCCATTGTCAAATGCATCCGGGTCGATATCGTCTGCCCGGCGCAGCCTGGGTACGCTGATGGTATGGGGCCCCACTCCTTTATAAGCCTCCAGATGTTCCGCATGCATCAGAATTCCCGCAAAATCATAACGGTAATTATTCAGGCCGAACAATACCCCCAGGCCCACATCGTCAATGCCGCCTTCCATGGCCCGGTCCATGGCTTCCGTATGGTATGCATAGTCATGCTTCGGCCCGGTGGGATGAAGTTTTTCATAGGATTCCCTGTGATAGGTTTCCTGAAACAGAATATAGGTACCGATGCCTGCTTCTTTTAATTTACGGTAATTTTCCACTGTGGTGGCGGCTATGTTCACATTAACCCGCCGGATGGCTCCGTTTTTGTGCCGGATGCCGTAGATGGTATGGATACATTCCAGAATATACTCAATGGGGTTGTGTACCGGATCTTCTCCGGCTTCCAGCGCCAGCCTTTTATGGCCCATATCCTGCAGCGCGGTAACTTCTTTTACAATCTCTTCCTGCGTCAGTTTCTTCCGGGCAATGTGTTTGTTTTTTGCATGATAGGGACAGTATTCGCATCCGTTGACACAGTAATTGGACAGATACAGCGGTGCAAACATAACGATGCGGTTTCCGTAAAAATCCTTTTTAATCTGTTCTGCGAGAGCAAATATTTCCTGTATTTTATCCTCCAGTTCACAGTCCAGCAGCACCATGGCTTCTCTGTGGGAAAGGCCTCTGCGCTCTCTGGCCTTTGCCAGTATTCTGTCAATCAGCTCCCGGTTCTCTTTATTTTTTTCACCGTATTCCAGAGAATCCAGAATTTCTTCATGGCTGATGAATTCTTCTGCTTTTGGCGACATGACATTATACATATTGTTCCTCCTTTGATCCTATAAATCACCGGGAAAATCTCCCCGGTCTGTTACCAGTTCATAACCAATAGATTTCATCCTTCGTTCCAGACATCCTCTGCACTCGGCTGCCTCCTCGCCGGTGCAGATTTTGTTGTCGTACAGATCGTATTTTTTCCGCACAGAGACAGGCGACAGATTGGGCATCACCACATTGGCTCCTGCCTGAATCCCTTTTTCCCGGCCCCTGGGGTCTATGGTCCCAAGGGATGTGGTGGCGGGCAGCAGCAATTTTGGCATCATGACCCGCAGCAGGCCTGTCAGGAACAGTGTCAGTTCCACGGTTCCTCCCTGTTCTCTGGCAAAAGGCGTGTCATGGTGGGGTACAAAAGGTCCAATCCCCACCATATGGGGTTCCAGCTCCCGGATAAACAGCATATCCTCCGCAAGCTGTTCCGGCGTCTGTCCGGGGCTTCCCACCATAAATCCGGTTCCTGTCTGATAACCGATTTCTTTCAGCTGGAACAAACACTTTTTCCGGTGCTCCAAAGACAGCTCCGGCGGGTGCAGTTTTTGGTAATGAGCCTCCTGTGCCGTTTCATGGCGCAGCAGATAACGGTCCGCTCCCGCCTGATACAGTCCCAGATAACTCTCGTAAGTACGTTCTCCCAGGGACAGGGTAACGGCACAGTCGGGCCAGTTCTGTTTCATGGTGCTTACAATGTCTTCCAGCATTTCCTGAGAGAAGCGGCTGTCCTCTCCGCCCTGGAGCACAAAAGTCCGAAATCCCAGTTCATATCCCTGATGACAGCATTCCAGTATCTGGTCTTTTGTCAGCCGGTATCGTCTGGCCGCACGGTTGCTTCTGCGAATGCCGCAGTAGTAACAGTCGTTTCTGCAGTAATTGGTAAATTCAATCAGTCCTCTGGTGTAAACTTTATTGCCGTAATATTTCTGCTGCCAGTATCTGGATTTTTCAAAAAGGTATTCTGCGGTTTCGGGGCTGCGGTCAGATATCAGCCAAATCCATTCTTCTTTTGTGAGATGTGATTCTGCTTCCAGTTTGTCAATCAGTTGTCCGGACTGTTTCATGGTTCCTCCTGTAAATGCAAAACTGCCCCCTCAGGGCCAGAATCACAGAACGGGGAAACTCTTTCTTCTGTGATTCTTTCCTGAGGAGACAGCGTCAGTCTGACGGCCTGCTTTCCCACAGGCCGGACAGAACGGTATAATATGGAAATTCTGTAATATTTCTTACGTTTGCTTCGCTGTACCTTCCCCTTCAGGAACCCCTTGTGGTCTGGTCTGCTTTTTTCTTTTCTTAATGCAGGAACAGATTTCCTGTGCTGTAATCAGGTTGCCGGTCAGAATCTCTTTCCGGTCACCTGTTTTTCCTATGGTAGCATGGTTTTTCAAAAATATCAACAGGGTACATGATATTTCCAGCCCGGTCAGTACAGGCTGTCCCGCTTCCTTCTCCGTTTCTTTATGCTTCTCACAATCAGAACCGTCAGCAGAACCAGTAAAATCACAACGCCTGCTCCAATGCAGAAAACTGCAACGGCAATTTTATTGGGATTACTCAGCACCGCCCCTATGCTGCTGTCATCTCTGATGACTTTCCGGTTCTGAACCGTGCTGTAATATTCCGGTATTTCAGAGTCTCCGCCGTTTTTTTCAAAGGAGTCCAGATACTCAGCCACACAGACCCAGGCTTTCAGTTCCTTTCCGTTTATATATACAATATGGTCTTCCATCCTGTCCATGGGAATCTCATTTCCCTGAGCGTCCTTTGGCACAATAGACAGAATACCGTGAGACTGGTCTGTTACCGCTCCCAGCATCTGGCCGCTGTAAAGATCCGCCACCATCCGGTACAGTTTATCATCCTCCAGTTCCTGTACTTTTCCGGACATGTCCTGCAGCTCCACTTCTGTCACTCTGTTCATCATCATCCGGCTGGGATTGATGGTATAGGTAAGACCGCTGCTGTAAAGCTGGGCCGTGGACATCATCGGAGAAATGGAAGCGTCCACTTCTGCCATTGTTTTCAGCTCTTCTCCGGTAAAATACGCACTGATCAGAGGATAGCCCGGCACTCCGTCCGGCCCGATTCCCAGTGAAAGTACCTGAAATGCATCTGACACTGTAATATCTTTATCTTTGTGAAAGGTATCCCGGATACAGCCGCTGGGAACCACTGCCACCACTGCCGGATTCTCGTCTCCCGTATCATTGCTGTTGACCATATACAGATAGGAATCTGCCAGAAGATTTCCCAGTGTCTCCTCCTGCAGTTTTTCCCCCAGACCATTTATTTCCGTAAATTCCCAGGGATTGTGCACCAGTATCTGCTCTCTGGTATAGCCAAATCCGGAGAGATATTCCGAATCAATGGTAAGACCCAGTTCTTCCACTTTCTTCCCCGCATCCTCATGTTCCTTCCATGTCTCATCCATCAGCGTCAGCTGATAATCTTCCAGATTCCAGCGGCCGTCTTCTTTCTGAACCATACGCAGGAAACCCACGCGGGCGCCGTATTCTCCGGCAGACACAACAGCGGTATCTCCATGGATGATGGGCTCCTTAAGAATACTGTGGGTATGGCCGCTGATAATCAAATCCAGATCCGGTACGCCTTTTGCCAGCAGTTCATCCTCTGATTTCTTCTCTTCCTCCCAGGTGCCGCTGTGAGAAACGCATACAATCATGTCCACATTTTCCTGACTCTTTATTTCCTCCACCGTTTCCTTCACTGCTTCCACCGGGTCGCGGAAAGTCAGAGCACAGGTAGGTGCACAGGCCAGCGCATCTTTCCCGAATACTCCTGTTATGGCAATGTTGACGCCGCCTTTTTCCACTACAATATAGGGTTTTACTCCATAATTCTCAAAGGCTTCCTGCAGCAGTGCACCGTCTTCTGCCTGTTCTGCGGCCAGTGTTCCTTCCCAGTCAACATTGCAGACCACCAGAGGCGGCACCTCATCTCCGCTGTCTTTCGCCCTGTGGAGCATATCTGCAAGTCCCTGGCTGCGGTAATCGAACTCATGATTTCCAAAAGTGGCTGCGTCCGCTCCCAGATAACCCAGCATCCGAAGTTCCGCCGCCTGTGTGGCATATACAGTCTGATACAGGGTTCCCATGGAAAAATCTCCGCCGTCCAGATACAGCAGATTTTCGTTTTCCTGCCGCTGTTCTTCCAGATAACCCATGATTCTGGCGGCTCCTCCCACATTCTGTCCTTTTCCGTCTTCCTCCAGATAAAAGGATTCCAGATGGGAATGAAGATCATGGGTAAATACCACATTAATTTCTTTTGATTCTTCTGCCAGCACAGTCACTCCTGACACCCCAATCCCAATAAGAGACAACAGCAGCACATTCCACATTTTTTTTATTATTTTCATAAAACTGTTTCTCCACGTATTCAGATTTCAATCAGCTCATATTCCCGGCTGCCGATACCGATTTTTTCTGCGTGTTCCACACAGGATTTCCAGTTGGTATCCGGATGGGTAATGTGGAAATGATCATGGCTTTCATCATGGTCATGTTCCCTGTTTTCATGCAGAATGCTGCCGGAAATCACAGGCTGCCGGTTGCAGGCGTCCGCACATGCCACGTCCAGGGCCACCGGGTCAAAGGAAGCAAACATTCCCACGTCCGGAATAATGGGAATATCATTCTCCGCATGGCAGTCACAGTTGGGAGATACGTCGCACACAAGGGAAATATGGAAATGGGGCCGTCCCTGAAGCACTGCTTTGCTGTATTCCGCCATTTTGCAGTTCAGCACATCATTGGATTTTCCAAAACTGGGCACAATGGCATCTTTGGGGCAGACCCCGATACACCGTCCGCAGCCCGCACATTTTTCATGGTCAATCGCTGCTTTTTTGTCGGTAACGGCAACTCCCTGATGGGCACAGACTCTGGTACACATGCCGCAGCCGATACAGTTGTCCTGATTCACATTGGGCTTGCCCTCGCTGTGCATTTCCATTTTTCCTGCTCTGGATCCGCAGCCCATGCCGATATTTTTCAGAGCTCCGCCGAATCCTGTCATTTCATGGCCCTTGAAATGGTTGAGGGAAATGAAAACGTCTGCGTCCATCACTGCCCGTCCGATTTTGGCTTCTTTTACATATTCTCCGTTTATCGGCACCAGCACTTCATCCGTTCCTTTCAGACCGTCCCCGATAATCACATGGCAGCCTGTGGAATATGGGGTAAATCCGTTTATACAGGCGGTATCCAGATGATCCAGTGCATTTTTCCGGCTTCCCACATACAATGTATTACAGTCTGTCAGAAATACTTTTCCGCCCAGCTCTTTCACCACATCCGCCACTGCTTTGGCATAATTCGGGCGAAGAAATGCAAGATTGCCCAGTTCTCCGAAATGTATTTTTATGGCCGCATATTTATCGGTAAAATCAATGTCTCTGATGCCTGCCGTCAGAATCAGACGTTTTAATTTGTCCGGAATGTTTTCCGTAAATGAGGTTTTAAAGGTTGTAAAATATACTTTTGATTTTTCCATATGAAATTCTCCTTCTCTCATGATATGTATTTAAAATTCACCCGCTGTTCAGATACCCGCTGTGCTCACAGGGTATATCCTATTCTACATCACCCGTAGTTTTTTTTCAATTTATTTGTCCCGATATGTGCTTTATTTTTCCGCTGTTTATCCCTGTTTTTTTCCATGGCCAAATCCCTTTTTCCGCTAACGTTTTTTTTACTTTTTCTTCATAATTTCTTTCGAATTCTTTATGTTTCTTTTAGAAATTGTCCATAATTTGCACACATTTATATCTTATACTCAGTATATCAAATGAAGTTGATAGCTCAAACATGCGCGCACCGTTATCAGCTTCGACAAACAACAATATAACTTTATTTTCAGAAAGTTATCTTACATAAACCGGTGCCACCGCCCAAGATGTGGCACCCCATGAAACATTTCATAAATTTACTCCCCCAAAAAGCGTTGCCTCTGGCAACGCTTTCCTTCCGTCCTTTTACAGAAAACTATTTCTGTTCCTGATATGTGATGTTCCCGTCAATCAATACATATTTAATATTTGTGTCTGACACCATGGGATTGCCGTCTGCGATCACAAAATCTCCGTCCTTACCGATTTCCAGAGAACCTGTTCTTTCTCCCACACCGATATGTTTCGCCGCATTGATTGTAATTGCCTGCAGAGCGTCAAATTCATCCATGCCGGATTTCACTGCAAGCCCTGCACACAGGGCAAGATACTGCTGGGGAATCACCGGGGAATCTGTGATGACCGAAACCTGGCATCCTGCCCTTGCCAGGTCTCCCGGCGTGGCAAAGCTCTTATTTTTCAGTTCAAATTTGCTGGCATGGGTCAGCGTGGGGCCAACTGCCACAGGATACCCTTCTTTTGCCAGATCTTCGGCAATCAGAGAACCGTCCGTACAGTGGTCAATGGTAAGTTTCACCTGAAACTCTTTTGCAATACGGATGGCTGTGTAAATGTCATTCGCCTGATGGGCATGGGCCTTCAGAGGCATCTCTCCCTTCAGAACGGGAATCAGCGCCTCCAGTTTTGCGTCCCAGGCTGGCTGTTTCAGTACGTCATCTCCCGCCGCCTCTTTTCGTTTCATGTATTCTCTGGCTTTTTCCAGCATATTCCGGAGTATGGAGGCGGTAGTCATCCGGGAATAGATATCTTTGTCTTTATAACAGCGTTTGGGATTTTCTCCAAAGGCGCATTTCATGGCTGCTTTCTCTTTCACTATCATGTCGTCAATCCGCTTCCCTGTGGTTTTGAATACGGTAAAGGTTCCTCCCAGTACGTTAGAGCTTCCCGGCCCGGACGCCACGCAGGTTACGCCGCCTTCCATGGCAAGCCGGATACTCTCATCCTGCGGATTCAGTCCGTCTGTGGCGGACAGCTGCGGAGTTACGGAATCCGTCATTTCATTATAATCCGCACCTTCAAATCCGATGGCATAGCCGTCCAGCCCCAGATGACAGTGGGCTTCCACAAAACCGGGATATACCTGCAGCCCCGACGCCTCCAGCACCTGAATATTCGGAACGTTTTCCATTTCCAGGGTGGGTTCTATTCTGACAATTTTCCCGTTTTCCACCAGAATATCGGCTGTATAAGGCTCTCTGTGAATTCCATCGTGAAGGGTTCCCTGTCTGATTAATATCGTGTGATTCATGTTATCATTCCTCCTGAAAGTTTTTATCTTATTATATCATAAATCACTGTGTATTACGCAGGTTTTCCTCACTCAGGATTCCTCAGGGCAAATGCCGGTTCACTGATACAGCTCCATCAGTCTCTCCGCCGGTATATCCACTTCTTCTCCATAGTTCGGTATACATGCAAGAACCGGGACTTTTCCGCGCTGTTCTATCATGCTGCGGTTCTCCTGCTCCATTTCCAGTTCCGGATGAAAATGATTCAAAATCACGCCCCTGGCCTCAATTCCTCTCATCTTAAGATATTCCAGGGTCAGAATGGTATGGTTAATGGTGCCCAGGCCCGCCTCTGCAACTACCAGGCAGGGAAGCTGCAGCTCTCTGATAATATCTTCCAGCCACAGTTCCTTCCCTTCCTCCTGCCGCATAGGGCATAAAATCCCTCCGCTGCCTTCCATGGTGATATATTCGTATTCCTGACAAAGTTTCTCATACCCCTGACACACTACGGAAAGTTCAACCGGATTCCCCTCCTTTCTGGCTGCCAGATGAGGGGAAACTGCCTGTTCATAAATATAGGGCACCATGGATTCCAGCGGCTGGGCAATCCCGGAAACAGCCCTGACCCAATCTGCATCTCCCGGTATAAGCCTCCCATGGACGTCCCGTTCATTTCCGCTGACCGCCGCCTTATAATATGCCGCTTTTACACCTGTTTCCCGCAAAGTCCTCACCAGAAGAGCTGTTACATACGTTTTTCCCACATCGGTTCCTGTACCGGTAACAAAAATTCCTCTGCTCATACTTTCACCACCTGATATCCCAGCTCCTTCAGCATTTCCATATCCCGTCTGATGGTAATTCCCGCTGTAGTCAGCATATCTCCGGTAATGGCCGCATTTGCACCGGAACGGAAACAGTTCCGTCCCTGGTCTTCCATCAGCCCTCTGCCTCCTGCCAGGCGGATGAAAGATTTCGGCAGAATAAACCGGAACACTGCGATAATCCGGCGCATATCTTCCTCTGTCAGCTTCGGATTTTTTTCATATGGAGTACCTGGTATGGGATTCAGCATATTAATCGGAACAGAATTCACCCCCAGGTTCTGCAGAGTCAGCGCAAGGTCAATGCGGTCCTCCATCGTTTCTCCCAGACCCATTATGCCGCCGCTGCACACGCTCATTCCGGCGGCTCTGGCATTTTTCAGGGCTCTGATTTTATCCTGCCAGGTATGGGTGGTACATACCTTTGGAAAATAAACCTCTGAAGTTTCCAGATTGTTATGTACCCGTTCTGCTCCGGCTTCTTTTATTTTGCGGAAATCTTCCTCTTCCAGCAGACCGAAAGACACGCATACCGAAATATTTACTGATTTTTTTATCTGCCGGATACTTACACAGACCTGTTCCACTTCTTCACTGTTCAGTTTTTTTCCGGATGTGACAATGGAATATCTGGGCACACCGCGCTGGCTGTTGTACTCCGCCTGTTGTACCAGTTCCTCTGTACCAAGCAGAGGATAACTCTCCACATGGGTCTGATAAAAAGAGGACTGTGCACAATATTTGCAGTTTTCAGAACATTTTCCACTTTTCCCGTTGATAATTGTACATAAATCGAAAGCATTTCCACAAAAGGCCCGGCGAATTTCATCGGCTGCCTTACATAATTCTTCCAGAGACTGCTCTGCCAGAAAAAGGGCTTCTTTTTTATAAATCTGATATCCGTTCAGAACCTTTTCCTTCAGCATTTCAAGTCTGTTTTTCATGGTTTCCCTCCATCTTACTGTCATAAAGTCTTGATTCAGAGTTACACTTTTATTCCGCCAGGGTTCTCAGAATACTCCGGGAAGCCGGTACCAGCCGAACTGCCAGCCCGGCAGCCAGAAAACAGAGCACCAGGTCACCTGGCATATCCAGCGGAAAACAATCTGCCAGTACCATGGCAAAGGCTGTTTTTTCCCCCACATAATAATTCAGCATCATATATTTGTATACCAGCCCGATTGCATAGGTAACTGTAAATCCCCCAAAGGCTGCGGTTAAATATTTTGCGTATCCCCGAATCCCGGACTTCTCCACAACCAGTCCCACCACAAAAGCTGCCAGGATAAAACCCACCAGATAGCCGAAACTGGGGCGGAAAATATAGGCGATTCCGCCGCCTGCGGCAAAAATCGGCAAGCCACACAGCCCCAGCAGCACATACGCTCCTATACTGACTGCCCCCATTTTATATCCAAGTATCATTCCTGCCAGCAGAACAAATAAAAACTGCAGGGTAAAATAGTCCATTCCTGGTATGGGAACCTGAATAAAGGCTCCTGCCGCTACCAATGCTGTGAACAAACCCCCGCAGACAATTTCTTTCACTGTTAATTTTTTTCCCATAATGCCCTCCTGTGTATATTTTTCATTGATAAAAAATAATATACACAGAATCACTCTTATTGTCAACTTAATTTCTTTAATCAGTTTACATTATGATGGCCTTTTCCATTGTGATGGCCTTTTTGGCTATGATGGCTGCCGCCATCATGACCGCAGCCTGTTTCCATTTCTCTCAGTTCCTCTTCTCCCACCGCTTCCTGCCTGCCGTTTTCATACTGGGCAAGAAGACGTCCCAGCTGGCACATGGGAATCGACTGGCATTCCTCTGCTGTCAGTTCAGCATTATACTGGGAAAGAAGCTGATACATCTGATATTTCCCCAGAGACATATCAATTTCATGAGCAGACCTCACCGTATCCATATCAGCGCTTCGGCACATACCATGATAGTGGGTGGTTATCTCGCTGTTTTCCAGTCCGGAGAGCAGTTCCTCCGCATTTGATGAAGCCACGGTAACCGTCAGTTCCGCATCTCCTGTGAGATATTTCTGCATGGCCTGACTTCCCACCAGCAGTTCCACCGCCTCCAGATAGTCTTTTCCCTCCAGCTCCAGATGTGCCAGAACAATCTCTCCTTCTTTATTCCGGCTCTCCGCAGCGGTCACACGATTCCTGCGGTTCAGCGTCAGTTCCACAGAAGGATTAACATCCACACTGACATAGGATACTGGCATTTCCTGGAAAAAATACCAGTTTCCGATTCCGACACAGAGCAGTAAAAGGGCGCAGGCTGACACCAGAGGGGCCAGACTGACCCGTATGGAGCCTTTTGCAGTTTTCCTTCTGTTCTGAGTCAGATGTTCCGACACGGACTGTTTCATCTGCTCAGTTGCACGAATCTGTCCAAATGCTTTCCGAATCTCATCATGCACTGCCGCCACCTCCTAACTTCTGTTTCAGTATATCCCGTCCCCGCGATAAAAGAGAATATATGGTATTTTCTTTCTTATGCAGCATAGTTCCTATTTCCCTGGCAGTATACCCTTCATAATAATGGAGATATATTACGTCTTTATACTTTGCCGGCAGACCAAGCACTGTCTCCAGTATTTCCATCTGCTCCGGCTCCACACTGGCAGCTTCTTCTGAAAGCACTTCCAGCGGCACTGTCCCGTGTCGAAACAGCTTTCTCTTCAGGTCTTTGCAGGCATTGAGTGTGACCCGGATAAGCCACGCTTTTTCATGCTCAGAATTTTCAAAGACCGCAGAATGGAGGACATACTTCAAAAACACCTCCTGAAGCACATCCTCCGTATCTTCATGGTTATTCAGATGTAAAAGGCAAATCCTCCGTATCATATCGGCATACGTCTCTATTGCCTGTTCAACCTCCTGTTCACCACGCATAAAATATCCCCTTTGTTCTTCCTACCAGTGACGTCCTCCATGGTGTCCGCCGCCATGGTGTCCGCCGCCACCGTTTCCATTACCGTAACCGTTCCAGTTGTCACAGTATCCGTCGCCGTTGGTATCTGAATAATTGCCGCAATGTCCGCTGCCGTTATGGGTACAGTAATCACAGATTCCATCTCCGTTGACATCCGTAAAGTTGTTGCCGCAGGCTCCGTTATGAGCACAATGGTCACAGTATCCGTCACCGTTCGCATCTACATAGTAAGGACAGACTGCCGCTGTTGTGCCAGGATCTGTATTCTCTGTTACGTCTGCCGGTGCTTCTGTGTCTGTATTATCTTCCACCGGTGCCTCTGTGTCTGTATTATCCTCCGCCGGTGCTTCCGTATCCTGTGCTTCGTCGCTGTTATTCTCAGCAGGCGGTACTTCGCTGTTGTCTTCCGGCTCCTCTGTGGGTGTCACTACCGGCAGTATCACATCTTCCGGGTCAGTAACCTCCGCACCCTTTGTACTTACCGTCTGTACAGCCTGTTTCAGCATATCCTCCGCTCCGGACTGTCTCACCTCAGTCTTCTGTTCCACCTGTTCTTTTTTCAGCGGCGTTTCCTGATTCTGCAGACGGAAAGCTGCTGTGGGAACAGCAATCCCCAATACTACAAGACAGGCTAACCCTGCAACTAATATTTTCTTACCGTTTTTCATAATATAACCTCCTGATTTTCTCTGAATATATTGCTATTATTTTGTTTTCTACTTATAATACGATATATTCCGAAAAATCCTTGCATCCCGGCAACATATTTTTTTCTGTTTTTATCATAACATATAATGGACTCCTTTTCATTATAAAATATTATATAATTCAGAAACTTAACAGGTATGGAATTTTTATATTTTCTGTGGTATAATGCTGATATTATACCGCCCTCAGGGCCTGTACTGCACAGCAGTTATGACAGATTCATGGTTGCTGTTTACTTTTAATTAAGAAAGGAACAGTAACAATTCACAAACAGAAAGTGTAGAGAACTAATATGAGCGAAAACAAAGATTATCCTGTAACAAAATCAAATCAGAACAGAATATCAGATTCCGCCCGAAACCAGCAGAAGATTGCAGAACTGGAACAGCGTATCGCCTCTCTGGAAAAATCTTTGCAGGAAGCAGAAGAGGCCAACAGGGCAAAAAGCATTTTCCTGTCCAACATGTCTCATGATATCCGCACCCCCATGAATGCCATTATCGGAATGACCTCCATTGGGTTATCCCATATTGATGAAAAGGCAAGGGTGCAGGACTGTCTGCTTAAAATCAAAACGTCCTCCACTCACCTGATGAGTCTGGTCAATGATGTGCTGGATATGTCCCGTATTGACAGCGGACGTCTTTCCTTAAATGAAGAGGAATTTTCTCTGGCAGATCTGGTTCATGACATCGCTGTCATCATACGCCCGCAGGCGGCTCAGAAAAATCAGAACCTGCAGATTGAACTGGGTGTAATTCATGAGGAAAATCTCATTGGAGATCCCCTGCATCTGCGTCAGATTCTGGTGAATATTATTGGAAATGCAGTAAAATACACCCAGAAAGAAGGAGACATTCTGATTCGCATCTGCCAGCGCCCGGATGAACCCGATGATTCCGGACACCGGCAGGTATGGTTCGATTTTATGTGCAAAGACAACGGCATGGGAATGAGTCAGGAATTTCTGAAGAAAATCTTTCTGCCCTTTGAACGGGTGACTAACGCTGCCACCAGCAAGATTGAGGGAACCGGTCTGGGCATGTCTATTGTGAAAAACCTGGTAGACCGGATGGAAGGACAGATCCGCGCTGAAAGCCAGGAAGGGGAAGGCAGCACGTTTTATGTAACACTTCCTTTCAAAGTGGCTCTTCAGGAGCGGGAAGAACTGAACCTTCCAAAGGGACAGCAGATACTGGTGGCAGAAAGCATGGAAAGCAGGCTTCCGCCCATTCTGGAATATTTAAAAGACGGCGGGCTGGTTCCGGTACATATGAAACGGGGACTGGACGTGGTCACATGGCTGACGGAAGAACAGTACGAAAACCGTATGCCCTGTGCCATGCTGCTGGGGCAGGAACTGGACGACATGGCGGTACTGGAGCTGGCCACTCATGTGCGCCATCTGGCAGGACAGGATTTTCCAATTCTGCTGGTATCGGAATCAGACTGGGCACAGATGGAATATCAGGCCACCCGTACCGGCATCAACGCTTTCGTGCCATGTCCTCTCTTTAAAAGCAGATTGCTGGAAACCATTTCCGGTCTGATTAATCAGGAGGATATGGAAGATGACCCATATGCCAGTCCTGACATGGATTACAGCCAGTACCGGGTTCTGCTGGTAGAAGATGTGGAGCTGAATCAGGAGATTGCAGTGGAAATTTTCTCTCTTATCGGAGTTCAGACAGATGTGGCCGACAACGGCGCCCAGGCTGTGGAAAAATTCGCAGCATCTCCGGAAGGCTATTACGATGTTATTTTTATGGATATCCAAATGCCTGTTCTGAACGGATACGAAGCTACCAGAAAAATCAGGCAGCTTTCCAGAGCAGATGCGGAAAGTGTCTGGATTGTGGCCATGACTGCAAATGCTTTCGTGGAAGATATCCGCCTGTCACGGGAAGCCGGAATGAACGAACATTGTTCCAAACCTGTAGACCCGGAACGTCTGCAGGAAATTTTGCGCAATCGACTGAAATATAAATAGCGGTCAGGCTGTCAGTGATTTTACATTGATACCCTGATCAGATAACAGAAAAGAGTAGAAGGATTATGCAGCCATATCAGGAAGAATACATTGCCAGTTTAAAAGATATTTCTGCCCTCAGAACCCGTAAACATCCGGGAAACCTCTCTTTTGACGAATATCTGGAGGAAGTCTTTCGGGACCGTATGCAGGCAGAGCAGAAAATAAAGCGTAATATGGAATTACTGCGCGGAGAACTGTTTCCGGTTCTGGACCATATACACAACATCAGTGAAGATAAACTGCAGGAGCTGCGGGAATTTGCAGACGCACTTTTATATGAAAACGGCAGAGATGCGTTGGATGCAGGGCTGTTCTGTCAGATTCATAAAGCGCTGCTGACACTTTCCCGGCTAACCAGAGACCGAAATGCCATGATTCGGGAATTGTACTGGCTCGGCATGGCCCACAACAATCAGTGCAACAAACTGGTGGGGCTGGATCTCTCCATTACGGATAAATACACCTCCCAGATGCGTCTCTGTTTTACAGAAGCAGCCGCTTACCTGAAATATTATGATGAAATTGACGACACAGAAACACGGGGTTATATTCTGCGTTCCCGGGCAAATATGTCTCTGGGTAAATTCAGATCTGCCAGTGAAAAAATCCATATGATCAAACGTTCCCTGGAAATTCTGCAGGATAAGGATTATCAGGAAAAGGCGCCGGATCTCCCCTGGGACAAATATATTTATCTGACCCATCAGCAGATGGCAGCCAGCATTTCCCACAGCAGGGAAACTACCATGACTTCTGCAGATGTGACTGATATCATGGAATCTGTCTATATTGTCCACGAACGGAGGTTCCAGGAGGCAGACGCCCGAAATGAACATCCGCCCATCCGTCCGCGGTTTGCCTATTATGCCATAGAATATTACTGCGGACTGAACAGCCTGGACGGTCTTCTGAACAAAATGGAACTTTTAATGGATAAAGCAGATCTCACAGATTTTTCCACGGACAGCATGTACGGCATTATCTCTCTGCCGGCTTTTTACTGTCAGTATTTAAATGATTACCCGGAGCGAATTCCGAAACGGACAGAATATCTGGAAAGCCTCTATCACCGGATTTTAAAATACATGGACTCTGTTCCGGATGACTCTCAGAACGAGACGCTGTTCCTCTATCTGCGGCAGCTTTCCTCCACCTTTCTGGAAACGGAAAACAGTATTTCCTACAAGGAATTCCTGATAAAAGTACAAATGCGCTTTGCTCCGGAGATTTTTGTACATTCCTGGGCTGTGGGAAAAGGCGCTGTGACTCTCTGCCGCATTATTCTGGAGGAAGAACCTGAATTTTTTGATGATGCCGCCATGTTCCGGGCGATTTCTGACCCCACGGAAAAGAAACAGTGCATTCTGAATTATGCCATGGAAGCCGGTATGCTGCACGATATCGGCAAAGTGAATTTTATCAATCTGTATTCCCAGGCAGGGCGTCAGTGGTTTGAGGAAGAATATGAAATGGCCCATCTTCACACCCTGGCAGGGGAAGCTGCTCTGTCTGCCAGAAATTCCACCCGGCCTTATGCTGCCATTGCCCATGGACATCATTCCTGGTATGACTGTACCCATGGCTATCCGGATTCCTATCACCGTCTGGAATGCCAGTACCGTCAGATGACAGATCTTATTGGCCTGATTGACTGGCTCCATGACATAACTGACATGCAGCGTCTGTACATGGGTTTTGAAAAAACCTTTGAGGAAGCCATTGAAGATGCCATTGCACTGGGAGGCAAACGCTTTTCTCCCCTTCTGACTGTCCGGCTGCAGGATGAAAGAACTATATTGCAGCTTAAGACTGCTTTCACAGAAGGATGCCGTGAGGCATACCGCCAGATTTATGATGGAATGAAATCATAAAAGGCCGCTGCAGCCGGCAGGAAACAGCAGCAGATAACTATTTGCATGGTAATCTCTGTATACTTCCTGCCGGCTGCGGCAGCCTTTTTTTAACAGCCAGAATTTTTCCATTGGATTTTCCGTCTTCGAACAGTCTTTTCCTAAAACCATTTTCCGGCATAAAATGCAATTGTCTGATACAGCAATGCTTCATCCGTACTCAGATCTTTATATCCTGTTTTCTTATTTTCATTCTTTAAAATGCCTGCGATACCGGCATATATGGTATTTTTATCCCACTGGTTTTTTATACCGTTTTTTATGATCTGCAGATATTCCTCACTGATTCCTGCAATTTCCCGAATAGTCAGATCCGGAACTTTATGCCGCAGCATATTTCGGACCATATTTATCTTCTCTTTTTCCAGTAAACTGCTGTACAGCGTATTTATGGCTGTAAAAAACTCCTGCATCCTGGAATTGCTCTGATTTCTGCAGGTTTGCGGAATATCATGTTCCAGACAGAATGTTTCTTTTCTGTCCTGCTCCGTATCTTCCATCTGATACAGCAGATTCAGCACAAATCCGTACTTTGCAAGAAGTTCCTGAGAGGCAAAGGCCTGAACTATGGATGCTGTCTTACCGTATTCTCCGGTGTGAATGCAGCGAATCATCCGCTCCATCACCAGCAGCTGGAGTAATTCCTCCTCTGACAGTTCTCTGTCTCTGATTATTTTTGCCTTTTCATATTCCAACGCTATCTGTATGGCGTCTTCTGAAAAACCTGCATCCATAAAGCGGAGTCCCTGTTCCCATAAAATACCGTATGGTTTTTCTGAATTGCAGACATTTTCTTCTGCTTTTTTACCGGACAGATTCCTGTACAGATATTCCAAAACATCCTGAAACAGTATGTCTGTATCTTTCATAATTTTACCTTTCTGCTTTCACACCTTAGTGTGGTAAGAGCTTTCCATAGAATAACAAAGTGGACAGGTCCACTTCAACTCCCCTGCCCCCTCACTTATGAGGGGCCTGGACACTTTGCGCGCCAAGCACAATTGCGAAGCAATATTTTACCTTTTGTGCGAGTGCGCATAATTATTTTTATCTTATAGGAAAACACTTTCACGCTTTAGCGTGACAGGGTCTTTCCTATAAGGTAAAAAATAAGGAAACGCCTATAAATACTGGCTTTTATACCTGTCATTTCTATTCCTCCACCTCAAACTTGTACCCCATGCCCCAGATGGTTTTAATATAATCCCCCCGGCTGCCCAGCTTGCTGCGCAGCTTTTTCACATGGGTATCTATGGTTCTGGCATCGCCAAAATAATCATAATTCCACACGTGGTTCAGAATCTTTTCTCTGGACAGGGCAATTCCTCTGTTTTCCACAAAATAGCTGAGCAGTTCAAATTCCTTATAGCTTAACTCCATTACTTTTCCATCTGCTATAACCTGATGCCCCGGTTTATCTATGATAATTCCTCCGATATCCAGCGTTCCCTCTTCTTTTTTCCCGGCACGCCGCAAAATAGCCTCCACCCTGGCCACCAGAATTTTGGGACTGAAAGGCTTGGAAATATATTCGTCCGCACCTATGTCAAATCCCATCAGCTCGTCACTTTCTTCTCCTTTTGCCGTCAGCATGATAATGGGGACTTTGGAATTTTCCCGTATCTCTCTGCATACTTCCCATCCGTTAATTTTCGGCATCATAACATCCAGAATAATCAGTGAAATATCCTTCTGTGCATAAAATTTATTCAGAGCATCTTCTCCGTCTTCTGCTTCCACCACTTCAAAATCCTGTTTTACCAGAAAATCCCGCACCAGTTTGCGCATTCTGCTCTCATCGTCTACCACCAGTATTTTCAGCTTCTCCATCTAATCTACACCTTTCGCTTTCCCGGATTTTTCTCTGATATCCATGTTACCACAGGATTATGGTAAATCTGTGAAAATCCAGGAGCATATCAGAATATCTGCCTCCCGATATGTATCTGTTCTTACAGATTCAGTTCCTGTTCACGCTCTTTGATATTCTGCTCACGTTCCTCAAGCTCCTGTTCCCATTCCGCATATCTGTCAACAATCCTGTTTTCATAATTGAGAATATTGGGATTACTGTCCATCAGCGTAATTATCACCATACCGATTACCACCAGCATCAGAAATACATTGATTGCAATACTGGTACGGAAAAATCCTTTTCTGCTTTTAAGCCGCTCTTCTGTCCTTCTCTGTCTCAGCTGCGCTTCCCGTCGTTTCTGTTTTTCCTGTTCCAGCTGATCTTCATACCAGTCTGTCAGTTCCTCCACCTCAGAAGCCGGCGCCTGCTGTTTTTCCTGCTTCTGGCCTGAAACTCCTGTTTTCTGAGCCGGCGCCTTTCCGGTTACAGAATTTTTTACCTGTATGGGCTCCAGCCCCCTGTTTTTTATTTCGGGCACTCTGGAAAGATAGTCCCGGAGCTGTTTCAGGTACATAAGGCCCACCGGGGTTTCAAACACCTTCTCTGTGGTGAGTTTACGGTACATTTCCAGCACCATCCGGGGATTCTCCATATCCAGATTTCCTTTTATATACTGTATGCTCTCGGCTTCCTTTCGGGCTTTCTTCCCTTCTTCCGGTTCCGCAAAAGCAAATCCTTCCACTATGATTCCATTCTTTCCCATTTCCTTCTCCTCACTGTTTTCCCATATATCATATCTGTTGCACTGCAAACGTTTTCCTGCTTCGGGTTTCCTTTTCAGGGTATATTATATCATACTTTGTCCGTTCCTTTCCATATGTATACACACAAAATAAAGACAGCATACGCTGTCTTTATTTTCACTGATACACTAAGCAAAATATCTTTCTGTATATAATGATTTCATATGCAGAGTTCAACTTAATGCGTTTAAGTGGAGCTGAGGGGAATCGAACCCCTGTCCGAAAGCCAATTCACTATGGCATCTCCCATTACAGTCATTAGTTTAACATTCCCTCTGCCGAACGCCTAATGACAGGCTTCCGGTTTCAGTAGCTTCATAATACGCCCATACCCGCAAAGCTTTGGGTATGTCGTTTCCCACATAGTCGAAGCCGGGTTCTTAAACTGTGGGTGGTCTAAGGCCGACTGCTGCAACTAGGCAGCGATTGCTAAATTGTCTTCAGCGTTTATATTTATTATTCCCGTTTTTGGGCGGTCAGGAGCCGCCAATGGCTTCCATAGCTTCACAACCCCCGTCGAAACCAGTACAACCCCCTGGTTTAACTGCTGTTATTCAGCGATATTTTATTATAGCAAGAGAGACAGGATAAAGTCAATACTAATAGAGATTTTTAACTTTAAATTCCCGTTCGGACTCTCTGCGCATGTCTTTTTTTGCAATATCCTGGCGTTTGTCATAGAGTTTTTTCCCTTTCGCCAGTGCGATTTCTACTTTGACCAGGCTGCCCTTAAAATAAACTTGAAGCGGAACGATAGTATAACCTTTCTCTTTCATTTTGCCAGCAATTTTATTTATCTCATATTTATGCATCAGCAGCTTCCTTGGACGAAGCGGATCTTTGTTGAAAATATTTCCTTTTTCATAAGGGCTGATATGCATTCCATGTATCACCGCCTCACCTTTCTCAATACTGATAAAAGACTCCTTGACAGAGCATTTCCCCATCCGCAGAGACTTTACCTCGGTCCCTGCAAGGCTGATCCCCGCCTCATACTTCTCTTCTATAAAATAGTCGTGAAATGCTTTTTTATTGTTGGCAATTAATTTTATGCTTGCTTTGCCCATTTCTTTCCTCCCTTTTTGTTTTAATATATTCCAGGATTCTCTTTATGCCTGATTTTGCGTGAAGATTTTTGGTCAGATGCGCACAAATTTATGAGGCGTACCCAGGTGGCACGTAGACTAAATATGTGTGCATTTAACGTAAAATCAGCCGCAAAATCAGGTATGCGGGAGATTCTCAGAGTACATATATCGTTATGACCGGTATCTGCCGATGTCTTCCGCCGAGGCGCCAAGGCCAAATGCCTTTGCATGTTCTGGCAATACGAAATCTATGGTACGCATATGCAGATTCGTGTCTGCCACAACCACCTCGATTTTCTGTCCCAGCTTGAATATTCTGCCCGTAGCTTCCCCTGTCAGCTCATAGGTCTCCTCATTAAAGTGATAATAATCGTCCGTCAGGTTGGTAATGTGAACCATTCCCTCTATGGTATTCGGCAATTCCACATACATGCCCCATGATGTCACGCTAGAAATCACTCCCTCAAAGCTCTCTCCAACACGCTCCGACATATACTGAACCTTTTTGAGCTTATCTGTCTCACGCTCCGCCTCTTCCGCCCGCCGTTCCCTGGCGCTTGACTGCGCCGCAACCTCCGGCAATATCCGTTCATAATGAGAATATCGTTTCTGATTCATTTTTCCCCGCAGCGTTTCCTTTATGATACGGTGGATCTGCAGATCTGGATACCTTCGTATGGGCGACGTGAAATGACAATAATACTGGGTGGCAAGCCCAAAATGCCCGGTATTTTGCGTCGTATATTTCGCCTGTTTCATAGAGCGCAATGTCAGTCTGCTAATCAACGGTTCTTCTGGCGTGTCTTCAATTTTTTCTAACAGCTTCTGCAATTCTTTAGGGTGAATTTCCTCCTGCCCGATTTTAATGGAATAACCAAAATTATTGATAAACGTCCCAAGCTTTCGGATCTTCTCGGAATCTGGCGTATCATGAGTACGATAGACAAAGGGAATTTCTTGCCAGAAAAAATCCTGCGCCACGGTCTCGTTGGCAATCAACATAAAATCCTCAATAATCCTGGTAGCCACATTTCGCTCATAAGGCTTGATTTCCAACGGCCTGCCCTGGCGGTCGAGTATTATTTTCGTTTCCGGGAAATCAAAATCAATCGAGCCTCGTTTCCTTCGTTTTTCCCGCAGGATCGCTGCCAACTCCTCCATCCGTTCAAACATAGGAATCAATTCCTGATATTCCCTGCGTTCCGCTTGATCCTGATCTTTCAGAATCTTGCGCACGCTGGTATAGCTCATTCTTTTATCCACCCGCACCACGGTTTCCGCTATCTTATGATCTATGACTGCGCCTTTCTTGTCTATTAACATGATGCAGCTTAGCGCAAGGCGGTCTTCGCCCGCATTGAGGGAACAAATTCCATTTGACAACGCATGAGGCAACATGGGAATCACACGATCCACCAAATAAACGCTGGTTCCACGCTCCAACGCCTCTACATCCAAAGCGCTGCGTTCTTGAACATAATTGGTCACGTCTGCGATGTGCACGCCCAGGCGGTAAGCATCTCCTTCCTTGGTCAGTGTAATGGCGTCGTCCAAATCTTTGGCATCCTCGCCGTCAATCGTCACCATCTGCCAATCCCTGATGTCCATCCTTCCCGCCATGTCAGCGGCGCTCACGGGTTTTCCGACATTTTCCGCTTGCTTTAGCACCTTTTCTGGAAATTCCACTGGAAGATCATACCCTTTTACAATGGACATGATATCCGTTCCTGGGTCATTGACATGCCCGATAATCTCTATAATCTTCCCCTCTGGCTTCTTCTTGTCATTGCCATAATCCGTAAGCTGCACCACCACTTTATGCCCGTCGACAGCCCCTTTGAAATGTTCCAGAGGTATAAAGATGTCCTGCCCCATTTTCAAGTTGTCTGGAATCACGAATCCAAAACTCTTATTCTTTTGAAAGGTTCCCACTACCTGGGTAAGGTTCCTCTGCAAAATCTTTACCACTGCGCCTTCGAGCCGTTTGCCGGAGGCAGAGCGTTCCGCTGAAAGAGCCACCTGTACGGTATCTCCGTGCATGGCGCCGTTTACCAGGGATTCCGATATGAATATATCCTCTGCTTCCCCCTCAACGGCAACAAATCCGAAGCCTCTTGCATTTCCAATAAAAGTGCCTGTCAGGTATTTTCCTTCTGCCTTGGAATATTTTCCCCGCTTGGATAATTCAATTTTACCTTCTGCCAATAACTCATGCAACACTTCCTCCAGCGCCGGACGTTCTTCCCTTGGCACATTCAAAAGAATTGCAAGTTCTTTGATTTTCATAGGTACATAGAGCTCGCTGCACATAAACTCATATATCATTTTTTTTCTATTTTCCAATAATTCTTTTTCCATAAACTTCTCCTAATATTTTAATTGACATCTCAAACGGGAGGGCTTTTTATCTGATGGGATTAAGATGTCAAAAGGCCTCTATTGTTCTGAAAGTCATTGAGACCTTTTGACACCTTGAATCCTTAAAGACAATGTCAGCGCAATTTCCTGATAAGACAAAGAAAGACTGCCGTAACCGACAGTCTTCCTGGATTCTTCCCTGTTAAAAGCTTCCAATATTCAATACACCGGCAATTACCAGGAACAAAATTACCAAAAGCCTGGTTATCATCACAAGCCTTCCTTCCATGGAACGCCCCTTGTTCTTGCCCCAGTATGTGTCTGCGGCGCCGCTGATAGCCCCAAGTCCTGCTGATTTGCCTTCCTGCATCAATACGATGACTGTCAATACAATGCTGATCAATATAAATATTACCATTAATACTGTCTTTAATACTGCCACTTTTCTCAAACCTCCTGCAATTGTTCCTGCTGATAACTTGTATCATCTTATCACATCTGGGTATAATTTTCAATATGTTTTTATTTGAGTTTCCGTATTCTGTAATTTTATCGCATCAAAAGTTCCTAATAAAACAAAAAATCCATAACCGATGCTCACTTTCGCCAGTTATGAATTGTTAACATGCCATAATATAAAATTGACTGAATATAAAAAATAGCGGAAGAGGGATTTGAACCCCCGACACCACGGGTATGAACCGTGTGCTCTCGCCAACTGAGCTATTCCGCCGTAATTATTAAAAAGAAATGGGACCTACAGGGCTCGAACCTGTGACCCTCTGCTTGTAAGGCAGATGCTCTCCCAGCTGAGCTAAGATCCCATGGTTGTCTGCAGTCTTGACTGCCGACTGCTTGACTATTATAATACGATATGAATACAAATGTCAAGAGGTTTTTACAATTTTTTTTGTAACAGTTCAAATATCGCCAAAATTATGGACAAATCATGCTGCATGAATGAGTTCATTATGACGACGATGAATGGAGGATTTTTTATGAATAAAAAGAGAAATTTCCAGCTGGTTGCTCTGGATTTAGACGGCACTTTATTCAATTCAGAAAGCCAGGTATCTGATGAAAACAAAGCTGCCATCAGAAAGGCTGCCCGCAGTGGCATTACTTTTGTGGTATCCACCGGGCGCCCTTACCGGGGACTCCCACTGGAACTGATGACGGAGCTTGATATCCGGTATGCCATTACCACAAACGGTGCCGGAATTTACAAAGTTCCGGAAAAAGAATGCCTGTTTGAGAACTGCATGTCCGCCAGCCTGGCAGCAGACATTGTGGAGGAACTGCTGAAACTGGAAATCCACATGGACCTGTTCGTCCATGGAGACGCTTACACGCCCAGCCAGTGCCGGGAAATTTTTTTAAGGATTGAACGTCTTCCGGATTCCCTGAAGCAATACATTCTTTCCACACGGGAAAGTATTCCGGATATGGTTTCTTTTCTCCGGGAAAATCAGGTTCCGGTTCAGAAACTCACTTTAAATTTCCTGACAGATCCGGACGGGAACTATACAGACCGGGATAACGCCATCCGGATTCTGAATCAGTACCCGGACATCAGCTATCTTTCCGGGGGCTACGGCAATCTGGAATTTACCGGAGCTGGCATTTCCAAAGGCAGAGGTCTGGCACTGCTGTGCGGCTATCTGGATATTCCATTGAAAAACACCATTGCCTGCGGAGACAGTGAAAATGATCTGGATATTATGAAGGCTGCCGGTCTGGGCGTTGCCATGGCAAATGCCCCGGAGGAAATCCGAAATCAGGCCGATGACGTAACCTTAAGCAACGACCGCCATGGAGTGGCCGCCATGTTGGAAAAATGGACAGGCCAGCCCTCCTGACACAGGAATGAACGGTTCCTCTGATTCTGTCATGACACGGGCCCCGTTCCGCCAGCCGCAGGTGACCGGACGGGGCGTGAACGATAATATGTTTTCACCCTTTTTTCACAATTTTTTCACAGTATATTGACATTTTGAAAACTATGTTATAAATTATAAGAGACAGGATAAAGTGTGGCAATAACTTATTATTATGCAGGAATTTCCCAGGAATTTTCTGATATAATACAAAATCTCTGTCGGAATTTAATCAGGAAAGGAATGTACATTATGAGAGAAGGAAAAAAACGCAACAAAATTGTAAGTCTTGTGCTTGCAGCATTCATGATGGTTTCTGTGTTTGCTGTGGCAACCCCTCAGCAGGCAGAGGCGGCAGGTGAGCTGAGTTTAAAAGGCAAAGGAACATCTACTGCAACAATTTCAGATGAGGAATGCTGGGGTGCAACCAAAGAAGCTAATTTTATTAAATTCAAATCCAACGTAACCGGTTATATCACCATTAAAATTTCAAATAACAGTTCTGTTGTTTCCGGTGGCGCTTACGGTTATATTACATTTAACAAAAGCAAAACCTCTGCCCTTGGCCAGACCCGCGAATATTTTGATACCAGCGAATCTGAATCAAGATATTATACACGGACTTACGGCGTTAAAAAAGGAAGCACCTACTACTTCAAAGTAGAAAGCATGGGCGGTGTAAAAGTTAAAGCAACTGTGACCTCTCTTAAAAAAGGTTCCAATACTTCCAGAGGGAAAGCAAAAACACTGAAGCAGGGAAAGACTGCAAAGGGTGTTATTATTGCAGGCGATAAAAGTGTTGACTGGTATAAAATCAAACTGACCAAAAAGCAGAAATTAAAATTAACTTACAGTGCAAAAACAAATGGTGCTGTTTTGTCTTCAAGCGGTACCTCCATTTATTATAACAATGGAATTAAATTCACCCTTTGCGCAAGCAATGGTAAACCATTTGTTTCCGGCAACAATAATTACGACCTGGCAAACCTGAAAGTTTCAAAAGATTCTACTTCTTATTACATTGAAGAAACCAGAAATGGAATTCCTACCGGCAGAACATTTGGTATCGATCCTGGTACCTACTATGTAAAAGTAGAACGCTTGAATAAAACTTCTTCCGGATATTATACCCTTAAGTGGAAATAAAGAATTACATAACGCTAACCACTTTTTCACAACATAAAAAACCATTATAACCAAAGAACCGTTCCGTCTGTGATATTCATAGACGGAACGGTTTCTTTCTGTTCTGTTTATTTAAAATACGCCACGCCGCTCTCAAACAGCTTCATATCCTGTTCTCCATAGATATTCACTGCCACGCTCTCGCCCCGGCGTTCTGAATGAGCCATTTTACCAAGAACCCTGCCATCAGGGCTGGTAATTCCCTCAATAGCCATATAAGAGCCATTGATATTCCACTCCTCATCCATGGTGGGCCGGCCCTTTTCGTTGACATACTGGGTTGCCACCTGACCGTTTGCAAACAGCTTCTCCAGCCATTCTTCTGGCGCCACAAAACGTCCTTCGCCATGGGATGCAGGATTACAGTAGATTTTTCCAGGCTCTGCCTGTGCCAGCCAGGGAGACTTATCTGTGACCACCTTCGTATAAACCATTTTGGAAATATGGCGTCCAATGGTATTGTAGGTCAGGGTGGGAGAATCCTCATTCTGCTGGCGGATTTCCCCGTAAGGCACAAGGCCCAGCTTCACCAGCGCCTGAAAACCATTGCAGATGCCCAGCATCAGGCCGTCCCGCTCCTGTAACAGACGGTTGACTGCTTCCGCCATTTTCTGATTCCGGAAAGCATTGGCAAAAAATTTCGCGCTTCCCTCAGGCTCGTCTCCGGCAGAAAATCCTCCCGGAAACATGATAATCTGGGACTGCTCAATGGCTTTCACAAATTCATTCACAGATTCCCGGATCTCTTCTCCCCTGAGATTCCGGAATACTTTTACAATGGTATCCGCTCCGGCCCGCTCAAAAGCCTTCGCACTGTCATACTCGCAGTTTGTTCCCGGAAATACAGGAATAAACACAGTGGGCCTTGCCACTTTATGTTTGCACACATAAATCTTATCCGTATGGAACAGTTCTGTCTGCACTTCTTCTTTTCCTTCCACTGCCCTGGTTGGGAATACTTTTTCCAGTGTGCCTGTCCAGGCTTCAATGGCCTCTTCCATGGAAATTTCCGTATCTCCGTAAATAAATTTCTGCAGGTGGTTTACCACGCCGATAACTCTGCAGTAAGACAGATGACCGCAGCCTCCGTCCTCTGTTTCTGTTTTTGCCCAGGGCTCCATGACCGCCCCAATAGTTTCTTTCACAAAATCTGCTTTTTCCGCCGGAACCTCTGCAATAAGTTTTCCAAAATGAGGAGAAAACATACAGTCGCTGCACACATCGGATTCCAGGGTAACGCCCAGTTTATTTCCAAATGCCATTTTGCTTACCGCTGCTGCAATTCCTTTTCCGTCCAGGGCATAGGCAGATACAATGGCTTTCTGCTGGATCAGCTCGTGAATGGCGTCGTACAGCTTCATAACCTGAGCATATACCGGCAAATCATACCTGTCTGTGGCAATTTTGAAAATCATCAGCTTATTGCCCGGCTGTTTCAGCTCCGGCGTAATGATATCCTGTTCTTTTGCCACATCCACCGCAAAGGAAACCAGTGTGGGCGGCACGTCAATTTCATTAAAGGTTCCTGACATGGAATCTTTTCCTCCAATGGAGGGCAGCCCGAATCCCATCTGAGCACTGTAAGCGCCCAGAAGTGCTGCAAAAGGCTGGCTCCAGCGGGAGGGTTCTTCGTTCATCCGGCGGAAATACTCCTGGAAGGTAAAGCGGATTTTCCGGTAATCGCCCCCTGCCGCCACAATCCTTGCCATGGATTCTAATACCGCATACACTGCTCCATGGTAAGGGCTCCAGGAGGACAGTTCCGGGTCAAATCCATAAGCCATCATGGTAACCGTATCGCATTTTCCCTCTGCCACCGGAAGTTTTGCCACCATACTCTGGGTTTCTGTCAGCTGATATTTTCCCCCGTAAGGCATAAACACACTGCCCGCACCGATGGATCCGTCAAACATTTCCACCAGCCCTTTCTGAGAACATACATTCAGATCAGAAAGAGTTGCAAGCCAGGCAGCTTTCCTGTCGCCTTTTTTCAGGGCTTCTGCCACTCCTGGAATCTCTTTTTTCTCAAAGAAATTTTCCTCCTGAGCAGGGATGTCCACTTTTACAGAAGTTTCCTGATGTGCTCCGTTGGTGTCCAGAAATGCCCTGGAAATATTTACAATTTCCTTTCCCCGCCATTCCAGCACCAGTCTGGGTTCTTCTGTAACCACAGCCACTTCCACTGCCTCCAGATTTTCCTCTTTTGCCCAGGAAAGAAACTGTTCCTTATCTTCCGGAGCAATAACAACCGCCATACGCTCCTGAGACTCGGAAATGGCAATTTCCGTACCGTCCAGACCTGCATACTTTTTCGGAACTCTGTCCAGACAAACACGCAGTCCGTCAGCCAGCTCACCGATAGCCACAGATACGCCTCCTGCTCCGAAATCATTGCATTTTTTGATTATATGGGCTACCTCTTCCCTGCGGAACAGACGCTGGATTTTCCGCTCTGTGGGAGGATTTCCCTTCTGCACTTCCGCGCCGCAGACTGCAGTGGATTCCGTATTGTGAGCTTTGGAAGAACCGGTGGCACCGCCGATTCCGTCCCGCCCGGTACGACCTCCCAGGAGAATAATTACATCACCGGGGTCAGAGGTGAGCCGCTGCACCGCCCGTCTTGGGGCAGCGCCCATTACCGCGCCGATTTCCATCCGCTTTGCCACATAATCAGGATGGTAAATTTCTTTTACATATCCTGTTGCCAGACCAATCTGGTTGCCGTAAGAGCTGTAACCGTGAGCAGCTCCCCGTACCAGTTTTTTCTGAGGCAGCTTGCCGTCCAGAGTATTTTTCACCGACACGGTGGGATCGGAAGCTCCGGTCACACGCATGGCCTGATATACATAGGTACGCCCGGACAGAGGATCCCGGATGGCCCCGCCCAGACAGGTGGCCGCGCCGCCGAAAGGCTCAATTTCCGTGGGATGATTATGGGTTTCATTTTTAAAATTCACCAGCCATTCCTCGGTTTTTCCGTCCACTTCCACCGGAACCACAATGGAACAGGCATTGATTTCATCCGATTCTTCCTGGTCCTTCAGTTTTCCTTCTTTTTTCAGCCGTTTCATGGCCATCAGGGCAAGATCCATCAAACAGACAAACTTATCCTCCCGGCCCTGATACATCTCTTTGTGTGTGTTCAGATAATCCTGGTAAGTCTCTTCCATGGGGGCCCGGTAAAATCCCTCCCCAAAGGCAACGTCTTTCAATTCTGTGGAAAAAGTAGTATGACGGCAGTGGTCAGACCAGTAGGTATCCAGCACACGGATTTCCGTCATGGAAGGGTCTCTTTTTTCTTCCTTCTGGAAATAATTCTGAATGTGCAGGAAATCCTTAAAGGTCATGGCAAGGCCCAGAGAATCATAGAGATTTTTCAGCTCCTGCTCCTGCAGTCCGGCAAATCCATCCAGAATCTTCACATCCTCCGGTTCCTCAAAATCATCCGTCAGCGTTTCCGGCTTTTCCAGTCCGGTTTCTCTGGAATCCACCGGATTAATGCAGTGGGTTTTGATGGCTTCAAGCTGCTCCCGGCTCACTTCACCTTCAATCACATAGGTGGTGGCAGAACGGATAATGGGATTTTCTGACTCATTTAACAGTTTCACACACTGCTCTGCAGAATCTGCCCGCTGATCATACTGTCCCGGCAGATATTCCACGCTGAACACCTGGGCTGTTCCTGCCTCAAATGATTCCTCGTACACATGGTCTACCGGAGGCTCGGAAAATACTGTCGCCAGGGCTTTCCGGTAAGTTTCCTCCGAAATATCCTCCACATCATAGCGAATCAGCACCCGTACCCCTGTCACAGACTGAATGCCCAGATAGCTTCTGATTTCTGACTGAAGCTCCCTGGCCTGAATGGCAAAATCCGGTTTCTTTTCCACAAAAATTCGTCTTACGTTGCTCATTGGTTTCCTCCTTCAATTTGTCCTGTTATCACACAGTATAACATGGAATATATAATTAGTACAATTAATATATTTAATACAATTTATATTATTTTCTTATTTACATCGAAATAAAACCAGGATTCCCCCGCACTTTCTCATTGTGAAATTGTCCGAACCGGACATGTTGAATTTGTTTACATCATCGTTTAGAATACAGACTCCCAAGATTTCGGTGTCTGCCATTGAAAATATAGATTTACCATATAGATTAAACATCCACTGTGCTACTGACGCATTCCCTCAATAAATTCTTCCATGGATTCTGCCTCTCTTGCTGCCTTGAGCCATGACTCGAGGATTCCCATATCTGTCTCACTCTCAATCCGGCTGCTCAGTTCAGCCGGCAAAGCGCCAAAATCCTCCAACACAGTTTCCAGCTTTCCTTTAAGCTTTCCCACTGCCATGCCTTCAAGTTTTCCTTCTGCCAGTCCTTCCGCCTTTCCTTCTGCCAACCCTTCAAGCCGGCCTTCATTTCTCTCGGTTTTCAGCAGTTCTTCCAACAACATATAGCGTTCCTCCATCTCACGGCTTTCCTTGACTTTCCTCACAGTCTCCTGGAGCCTTCTCACGAATTCATCCTCAAAATCTGCCATACTGCCCGCAAGGTCTGCCTTCACATATCTCAGGAATTTCACCAGCTCCTCCGAAACTTCCCTGTCGTTTTTCCCGCATGTGCTTAAATAAATCGTACTGCTCCCGTCCTTCAATGCCAGAGAAGGTTCCTCTTCACAGCAACTTTTAAAGGTGTATTTATATTTCTCTTTCCCACATGGGTCATAGTCGCAGATAAAGATAACATAACTGTCCGGCAGTTCCGGGTAGCTGGCGCCGCTCAGCAATAGCTCCATGTCAATCTGGCTGTGGTAATACCTGCTCCGCCTTGGAAGGCTTACATCCTTTCCCACCTGCATCTCCACATTGTAATGGGTGTGGTTTTCATCCCGGGCATAGACATCAAGGCGCACGCCTTTATGTTCCGGGTGATAGATCAAGCTGTGTTCCTTGCTGACCTCCACATGTTCAATGGGAAATTCCAGCACCATCTCCAAAAGCTGACGGCACATGTCTTCATATGCCATCACCGCGCCGAACATAAAATTATCTTTGATCGTAAGTTCTTGTAACCGTTTCTTTTTTCTCATATGCTTTCCTCCGTTTATTGCAGAGGAATCCTTGAAAAAAGCATATCATAGCAAGTCTTTTCTTTCAACCTATTTTTTCCCTTTTTGTTTTCCGAGTTTTGCTGTGCAAAACCATCCCTCACCCCTGCATCCTGTCCTCACGTAATGCATGGCAAGTGTGCATTTTTTGCCCCATAAACAGCAGCCAAATGTCCGCCGCGAAAAAGGCTGCCCCCTTTTCTAACACAAGGGGCAGCCTTTTAACCGCATATTTCTTATAATAACCCGCCAATA
>OFHM01000503.1_pt1 | contig 32787 bp, 26 predicted proteins | sample 1521311 | NCBI WGS metagenome assembly OFHM01 (sample SAMEA3504083, study PRJEB24116) | mouse gut metagenome | biome: mouse gut; feature: mouse-associated habitat; material: faeces | place: Denmark | collected 2011 | reverse complement strand
AAAATGGACCATCTGAGGACCGGCGGCACCCTGCTCAACCAGAAGTTTACCCCCGCCGTGGTGGCTGGGGAGGAAGGGCTGGACCGTATGGCGGATCTGGTCCGCTCCTACTTCGATATGGACGGCCACCACATCCAGTTCAACGTGGTGGACAGGGACACCCTGCGGGCGGCTCAGAAAAATCCGGAGGAATACCGGGACCTGATCGTGCGCGTGGCGGGATACAGCGATTATTTCCGCAATCTGGATAAAGCGCTTCAGGATGAGATTATCGAGCGTACAGAGCAGGGGTTTGGCGGCTGAAAGAGCTTTCCGCAGCCGTTCTGCAAGACGTTCCCCGCAATACCCGCAATAGAAAAGGCCGGAGGCCGCTGGATCAACCAGCGGCCTCCGGCCTTTTGGAAAGAAAGTCAGCCCCGATGGGCAGAGCGCGACATGTAGTCCTCGATATCCTGCACGCTTCTGGGCGTCACGGCGGACAGGTTTTCACACCCGTCTGCTGTAATGAGGCAGTTGTCCTCTAAACGGAAGCCAATCCCCCACTCCTCGTGATAGATGCCAACGTCCACGCAGAACACCATTCCCGGCTCCAGAAGCCGGCGGCCGCCGTCCACATTCACCTCGTCGTGGACGTCATAGCCCACATGATGGGCTCCGCCGTGCCAGATGTACGTGCCGACGTCCTCGAATTTGCTGCATACGCCTGCGTCCCGCATCTGCTCGAAATTGAAGCGGCGGATCTCCTGGTCCACGTGGGACATCAGCAGGCCGGGCTTCAGCGTCTGGAACATATGCTGGGAGGTGTTATACGCGCAGGAGTACAGCAGCTTCTGGCGTTCGCTGAATTTGCCGTTGAGGGGCCAGCCCCGCGAGACGTCGTTGATCTCGTTGTCCCAGCAGGCTCCCACGTCGTTGAGGATCATGTCTCCGTCGTGCGCCTGCCCCCGGTAGCCGTAGTAGTGGATGCAGAAATTATTCCGGCCCGCGGATATGATGGAGGGGAAGCCCGGTACAAGCACGCCGTGCTGGGCCAGAGCATAATCGAACTCCGCCTTGAGCTGGTACTCGTAGATGCCGTCGCGGGCGGCGCGCATCATGGCCATGATCCCCTCCGCGGTGATCGTCTCCGCGCGGCGCATCGCCTCCAGCTCGCAGGGCTTCTTAATTGTCCGCTGGTTCCGGATCAGATCGTGGATATTCTCGACCCGCACAAACGGAAAGTGCTTCCGCAGCCATGCGGTTAGCTGAAACGCCTGGCGGACGGGCTGCTCTCCGATGCTCTTCTGGTCAAAATCCAGGCAGACCGTCGTGACGCCCCGGTTGATGACGCCCTCCAGGAAGGGGAGAAATCCCGCGTTGCTGCGGAAATCGCCTACGGCGGAGCGTTCCTCCGCCTCCTCTGCGCGGAGCCGCCGCCCGTTCCATCTCTCCAGGTGCGCGTCCGGAGGCAGCATAAAGAGCATTTCGCTGACGCCGCTTGTGTCCTTCAGCGCGGCAAGGACGCTGTCCGCCTGCTCGATGCCCGTGTAGTACACGAATGAGCGATCGGCAAAAAAGGGATAGTCCTCGTCGCCGGTCTTGCGGGGCGCGTGTCCGCTGAACAGTAAGAGCAGGCTGTTGGCGGGCAGGCGGGCGTAAAGTTCCTGCCTGTTTTGCTGGTGAAACGTATTTTCCATGATGCCTGAGTACCTCCTTGTTGATATAAATGCCGCTGGGGCATTATTTTTGGTATTGACATTCCAAGGCGCTTTCATTATAATGAATTTGCATAGGATAGTCAACGCAAAAATGAAAATATCATTTACATTTTCACAAATGTCCCTTTTGAAGCGTTTGGTCTGCAGCCAGTCAAAATAGAGGCGGGAAAGTCTATGGACAGTCATGAAACAGGGAGGCAGGGGGCTCCGACTGAGCGGGAGCCGCTGGAGAAAATATTTGCGGACAGGCCGGCTTTCAGCGGCGAGGATGTGCGATGCCTCCGCCGGCTTCAGCGGGAGATTGCCGCAGGCGTCGCTCACGGCAAAGCAAACCGCGTCCACGAATTGCTGTCTGCGTATTTTGACGTCAGCGCCCGGGGCGGCCCGGCAAGATTCCGGGAGTGGTGCGTCCGTCTGTACTTCCTGATAGAGGACGAATGGGAGTTCCGGGAGGACGGCGCGGCGGCCTATGAGGAGAGGCTGTGCGGACCGGAAAAGTCGACCTATCAGCTGATCGATGAGGCCGCTCACGCATCGGAGGCCGCCGGCCACGTCAGCCGCTATATTGACGGCCTTCTGACCTGCCGCCAGCCCCTGTGGAGGGATACCGCCTTCCGGGTGGTATCCTATGTGGAGGAATATGTCGAGGGCCACTATATGGAGGCGATTTGCATTGCGGACATTGCCGCCGCCGTGGGGCTGTCGGTCAATTATGTGCGCAGCATCTTCAAAAGCAGCCGGGGAAAGACCATCCAGAATTACCTTGTGGAATACAGGCTGGAAATGGCCTGCCGCCTGCTGCGAAACACCTCCCATACGGTCGGCAAGGTGGGACGGCTGGTGGGATACAACAACGAGTCCTATTTCTGCGCCGTCTTCCATAAGAAGTATGGGAAAACGCCCAGCGAGTGGAGGAGGGACATGTGACGGTTTCTGTGAAACCGCCAGGGCGTCGTTTCGCCGAAATGCTTTGCCGGTGAATTTTGCAATGTATTTGTGAAAAATTGTGGTGGAAAAAAGCGAAAAAGTGTGCTATCCTGCTTTCGGAAGATGATACTCGATCCGTCCGATTTGCAGATACTTATTGATTTGATAAATGGAGGTAAGCAGTCATGCCAAATGCGTATTTTACCATCAACCGCCCGGAGAACGATCCCTTCCTGGGCTACCTGCCCGGCAGTCCGGAGCGGGCCGCTCTGAAGGAGGAGCTGGCGAAGCAGGCCGGCCAGGTGGTCAAGATCCCCCTCATCATTGGCGGTCGGGAGGTCTGGACGGAGAACACCATATCCGTCACCATGCCCCATGACCACCAGCACGTCATCGCCGAGTGCTGCATGGCGGGGGAGAAGGAGCTGAAGATGGCTATCGACGCGGCTCTGGCCGCCAAGGACGCCTGGGAGGCCATGCCCTGGGAGCACCGCTCCGCCATCTTCCTGAAGGCCGCCGACATGATTACCGGCTCCTACCGGAAGGTGCTCAACGCCTCCACCATGCTGGGCCAGTCCAAGACCGTATTCCAGGCGGAAATCGACATTGCCGAGCTGGCGGACTTCCTCCGCTTCGGCGTCTGGGGGGCGCAGGAGATCTTCAAGGAGCAGCCCGCCAGCGTCGACGGGATCTGGAACCGCCAGGACTACCGTCCGCTGGACGGCTTCATCTGCGCCATTTCCCCCTTCAACTTTACCTCCATCGGCGGCAACCTGCCCCCCGCCCCCGCCATTGTGGGCAACGTGGCACTGTGGAAGCCCTCCCGCACCGCGGCGTTGTCCAATTACTATTACATGAAGCTGCTCCAGTGGTGCGGCCTGCCTGCCGGCGTCATCAACTTTGTGCCCTGCTCCGGCAGCGATATGTCCCGGTACGTGGTCAGCCACCCCAAAATGGCCGGCTTCCATTTCACCGGCTCCACCGCCGTGTTCCAGAGCGTGTGGAAGCAGGTGGGCGAGAACATCGCCTCCTACGCCAACTATCCCCGCCTGGTGGGCGAAACCGGCGGCAAGGACTTCATCTTTGCCCACCCCACCGCCGATATCGAGCCTCTGGCCGCCGCCATCGTCCGCGGCTCCTTTGAGTTCCAGGGCCAGAAGTGCTCCGCCTGCTCCCGGGCGTTCGTTCCCGCCAGCATCTGGCCCGAGGTGGAGAAGCTGCTGAAAAAGCACACCGCCGCGTTGAAGGTGGGCGATGTGCAGGAGTTCGACACCTTCATGGCCGCCGTCATCGACAAGGCGTCCTTTGAAACCTGCAAGGGCTATATCGACCGCGCCGCCGCCTCTCCCGAGTGCGAGTTCGTGGCCGGAGGAACCTATGATGACAGCAAGGGCTGGTTCGTGCAGCCCACCATCATCCGCTGCAAGACGCCCACCTATGAGTCCATGGTCAAGGAGATCTTCGGGCCCATCGTCTCCATCTATGTATATGAGGACGACAAGCTGGACGAGACCCTGGCCATCTGCGACAGCGCCTCCCCTTATGCCCTCACCGGGGCCATCTTCGCCCAGGACCGGGAGGCCATCGTGAAGATGGAGAAGGCCCTGCGCAACGTCTCCGGCAACTTCTACATCAACGACAAGTGCACCGGCGCGATTGTTGGGCAGCAGCCCTTTGGCGGCGCCCGGGCATCCGGTACCAACGACAAGGCGGGCACTACCTTGAACATGATCCGCTGGGTCAGCGCCCACACGGTGAAGGAGTCCTTCTGCCCCTCCGCGGCGATCAACTATCCCTATATGTCTGAGCGGTAAGCGCCTGTTTTAGGGAAGATCCGCCCGGGAACATTTGATGGCGGGCGGCGTTTGCGGCACATATCAAAACGGAAGCGTCTGATCAAGGCGCTTCCGTTTTTTTAGCGTGTTGACGCTATTTCTTGTTTGTGAAGATAAATCATCCCTGTGAATTTAAACCGGTTGAGGCCCTGTATAAAATCTGTGCATATGAAATTCTGTCAATATTCAACGCCTATCGTAAAAAATTATTGTGGATTCTGCAGGGTTTTTCACCTATAATAAAAATGAAAAGCAAAAAAAGCGTATTGGCAGTTCCTGCCTTTCTGGAGACGGATATGTTCTTTATCAAACAGATGCTGAAAAGGGATCGGATTAGAATCTTCCTGATCGCCGCCCTGCTTGCTTTCGCCGGTCTGGCGGTGCGCCGGGCGCCGGGCGCGGTCCGGAATGTTTCCGATTGGTTCTGCATGGTTGGATTGGTCCACATCTTGGTGGGCTGTGCCCGGTACATCCGGAACGTGGGGCTTTTTAAAACGTTTTCATACGCCGCCTACAAGCGGCAATGGAAGAGGAACGGCCATCCCACCGGCGAAACGAGGCCCATGAGCCTGGCGGAGTATACCCAAAACGTCATTATGGACGAGTCCCGCCGGCGTCCCTCAGGTTGGTTTCTGGCCTCGGGAGTGTTCTGGTGCGCGGTATCCCTGCTGCTGGCGGTGTGGTAATGTACGTTGTAACAGGATGTTGAGATAGTATATTTGCCGGCGCGGCACATTGACGGAGCGGATACCGGTCTTCGGGGAGGGCCGGCGGACAAGGGGCCCCTTGTCCGCCAGAGTACATGTACTCTGGCGATGGAATCTGTTTCCGGCGGCTGTGCGGAGGCGGCAAATATAGTATAAATTACAAAATTTTAGGAGGAATTAAGCATGAAGAAGAAGTCCCGTCTTTTGGCGCTGTTCCTGGCCGCCTTGATGACGCTGTCCCTGCTGGCGGCCTGCGGCAAACAGGAGCCCCTGCCCATTACGCCCAGCGACACCCCCGCCGGGGACGATGCCAACGCCCCGGACGATACCCAGACCCCCGATGATACCCAGGAGCCTGCGGAGCCTACCGAGAAGGTCCTGCGCAGCTACATCAGCGACACCCCGGAAACCTTCAATCCCCATCAGATGTCCACGGACTATTACCTGATGGATAAGCTCTGCGCCGTGCTGTACGCCATGGTGTACGACGAGGAGCAGCAGGCCCGCGTCTATATCGACGAGCTGGCTGACGGCGACCCCTACTATCCCGATCCCAACGATGTCACCCTCATCCGGGTCAATGTGAAGACCGGCTACACCTTCACCGACGGCACCCCCATCACCGCCCACACCTTTGAGGAGAGCATGCGGCTGCTGAACGACCCCCTGCTGCTCAACCGCAACGTGTACGCCTCCAACCTGGTGGGCGGCGAGGAGTACCTGGCTGGCCAGGACAACTCCGACGAGGCGTGGGCCAAGGTGGGCTACAAGGCCATCGACGACACCACCCTGGAGATTCACTTCCTGCCCGACTACGAGCCCGCCGACTGGAACGAGTTCAAGTCCAACTTCTGCTTCGCCGCCAACGGCGTGATCCATCCCGAGATGTACAAGTCCTGCATCAGCGAGGACGGCACCCAGTGCACCTACGGCACCAGCTTGGATACCTTCGTGTGCTCCGGCCCCTATGAGGTTACCGCTCTGATCCCCGGTCAGTCCTATGAGGTCAGCAAGCGCACCGATGACGGTGCTCCTCTGAAGGACTTCTACACCCCCGACAGGCTGACCTATGTCTCCGCCACCGATACCAATACCCAGATCCAGCTGTTCGAGAATGGCGAGGTGGACAGCGTGGTAGCCAACCAGGCCGCCTATGACGAGTACGCCGACAACGCCCGCTACTGGTATCAGAAGGACAACATGGGCATCTACCTCAACGGCGAGACGCCCACCTGTGAGGCGCTGAAGGACGTCAACCTGCGCTACGCCCTGTACTGGGGCCTGGATCGTGAGAACGTGGTCAAGGCCGTGTTCCCCATTTCCGATCCCTGCGCCTATCAGTTCATGGACTTCGCCACCATGCCCGACCCCGCCGATCCTCTGAACAAGGTGGTCAACTACCGCGAGACGCCCGAGGCCCAGGCCATCCGCATCGACGGCCACGAGGTGACCAAGCTGGGCTACGATCCCGATCTGGCCAAGGAGTACTTCGACAAGGCTTATGAGAACTATGGCGAGAAGATTGAGATCACCTGCATCTACGGCGACAGCGGCGACACACTGAAGCAGTGGGCCGAGGCGCTGCAGGACCACTACAACACCCTCTTCGGTACCGACAAGTTCGAGATCAAGCTCCAGGCTGTGCCCAACGCCCTGCTGTACACACAGATCTCCCGTGCCGAAATGGACTTTGACATGTGCTGCAGCTGCGGTTGGAATACGGACCCCACCCAGGCGTGGAACAACACCAACTGGGTCTACTCCGGCCCCTGGACCTACAACACCCAGTACTGCTCCATCGCCGACCCCGCCGCGCGGGAGGAGTGGGACGATCTGTTCTACAAGTGCGCTCTGTATGACTACAAGCGCGATCCTCAGAAGCGGCTGGAGTCCATGGCCCGCATGGAGGAGATCCTCCTCAACGACTGCTGCTTCATCCCCGCCTACTTCCGCGGCGCCCGCTACTTCTTCAGCGACCGGGTGGACCCCATCGCCCAGCAGGGCGAGCCTGAGCTGGGCTTCGCCATGTGGCAGACCCGGTTCAACTGAGCCGAACGTAATACCGTGCGCCGGAGGAATTCCGGCCAGTAAAAGATTTCACCCAGCACCCACCCATCGCTTTCCGCGTTAAAGGCGTTTCGGGGCAGGCAGGACGGCGTCCCGGCGTTCCGCCTGCCCCTGCGCTTTATCCGGAGGGCTGCCCGTGACCACACACGGGCGCGGTTTAATGAAGAGAGAGGTGAGCATGTGGTAAAATACGTCATCCAAAGACTGATCGCCGCGTTTTTTACGTTCCTGGCGATTATTGTAGTGGTTTTCTTTGTCCTGCACCTGATGCCAGGCAGCATCATTGACCACTCCAATAAGCTGGACCCCGCTATCCGCACGCTGATTGAGGACAAGTACCATTTGAATGAGCCCATGATCGTTCAGTTTGGCTACGCCATGCGGGATTACCTCCGCTTTGACCTGGGCTACTCCGTGAAGGTGAACCCTGGACAGCCGGTGTTCAACATTATTGCCAGCCGCCTGGCCGTTACGGTTCAGCTGAACTATTTTTCCGCCCTCGTCATATTACCCTTCGGGCTCCTGCTGGGCATAACCATGGCCATCAAGAAGGACAGCCTGTACGATAATGTGGCGAGCAGTCTGGTAATCCTGACCATATCGGTGCCGTCCTTCGTCCTGGCGGCGCTGATGCAATATCTTCTGGGCTTCAAGCTGGGGTGGTTCCCCCTGCTTCTGGCGCCGGAGGAGCACTTGAACTGGACGAAATTCTATTCCATGATCATGCCCATCCTGGCCCTGAGCTTCGGCGGCATCGCCAGCATCGCCCGTACCCTGCGCGCGGAGCTGGCGGAGGTGCTGACCATGGACTTCATGCAGCTGGCCAAGGCCAAGGGCCTCAGCTACGGGCAGACCATCACGCGGCACGCCCTGCGCAACTCCTGCGTGCCCCTGGCCAGCACCTTCCTGTATCTGTTCCTGGGCGTTCTGGGCAGCTCCTTGGTAATCGAGCAGATCTTCGGCGTCCCTGGCATGAGCAAGATCATGCTGGCCGCCATCAACGGCAAGGACCACTGGCTGACCATGGGCTGTATCATTTTCTATACCCTCATCGGTCTGCTGATGGCGATCCTGGCGGACCTGTCCTACGGCATTGTGGACCCGAGAATCCGGATGGGAGGCGGCAAGGATGCGTGAGAAAAATATCATGATGGAAAATGGGCAGCCCCTGAGCGAGGAGCTGCTGAAGATACCCGCGGAACAGTTCGAGATGATCGAGCGCGCGGAGGAGATTGTAGACGCGGACTTCCGCACGGAGTCCGTTTCCTACGGCAAGGACGTCCTGCGCCGGTTCCTCCATGACAAGGTCACGGTGGTGGCGGCGGTCATCGTCTCCCTGATCGTCCTGATGGGAATTGCAGGGCCCTACATGAGCGGCCGGAGCTATCTGACCCAGGACCGCACCCGGACCAACATGCCCCCCCGGATTCCCGTGATCGAGAAGCTGGGCATTCTGGATGGGACCCAGGTGATGACCATCCGGAAGTCCAGCCTGGAGGAGTATCAGCCCTATATCAAAAAGAACTACGGCGAATTTGAAAGCCAGTCCGCCTTCGGCAAGGGCGTCATGTATAAGGTAAAGGTGGACATGTACAGTCTCAATGGCATCCCCGACCAGTACTACTGGTTCGGCTCCGACTCCCTGGGCCGCGACATCTTTTCCCGCCTGTGGCAGGGCACCCGGGTGTCCCTGATCCTGGCCGTCGCGGTGGTGGTGGTGAACCTGACCGTGGGCCTCATCGTGGGCGCCATCTGCGGCTACTACGGCGGATGGATCGACCTGATCATTCAGCGGCTTATGGATATCATCTGGAATATCCCCTCCCTGCCGCTGACCATCCTGCTGATCATGCTCTTCGGCTCCGGCATCCTGCCCCTGGTGCTGGCCTTCTGCCTGACGGGATGGATGGGCAACGCCAACTCCGTGCGGATGCAGTTCTACCGGTACAAGGGCCGGGAGTATGTGCTGGCCTCCCGGACCATGGGCGCCAGCGACCTGCGGCTGATGTTCCGGCATATCCTGCCCAACGCGGTGGGCACCCTGATCACCGGGTGCGCCCTGTCGGTGCCCAGCGTGGTGTTCCAGGAGGCGGGGCTGGCCTACCTGGGCCTGGGCGTCCAGGCCCCCAATCCCTCCATCGGCATCCTGCTCTCCGACGGGCAGAAGGTGCTGCTGGACTACCCCAGCCAGCTGGTTTTCCCGGGCATCGTCATCGTGCTGCTGATGCTGGCCTTCAATCTGCTGGGCAACGGCCTGCGGGATGCCTTCAACCCCTCGCTCAGACAGTGAGCGCGAGATCGAAAGAAAGGATGTGACATTGCCTATGAGCGGGGAGAAAGAAAAAATTCTGGAAGTGAAGGACCTGACGGTCACCTTCCACACCTACGCGGGAAACGTACAGGCCGTCCGCGGCAGCAGTTTTGACCTCTACCGCGGAGAGGTGCTGGCCATTGTGGGCGAGTCCGGCTCCGGAAAGTCGGTGACGGTCAAGACGCTGATGGGCCTTCTGGGCCCCACGGCCTCCATCGACAAGGGGACGGCCATGTACAATGGGCAGGACCTGCTCCAGTGCAAGGAGAAAGACTGGGAAAAGCTTCGGGGCAGGGAGATCGCCATGATCTTCCAGGACCCCCTCAGCTCCTTGAATCCCATTAAAAAAGTAGGAAAACAGATCTCGGAGATTTTTACGATTTTGCATAAGATGCCCAAGGCGGAGGCGAAGAAGCGGAGCATTGAGCTCATGGCCGCCGTCGGGATTCCCCAGCCGGAGCTGCGGTATAACCAGTACCCCTTCCACTTTTCCGGCGGCATGCGGCAGAGGATCGTAATCGCCATCGCCCTGGCCTCCAACCCCAAGATCCTCATCTGCGACGAGCCCACCACGGCCCTGGACGTGACTATCCAGGCCCAGATTCTGGACCTGATCCGGGAGCTGCAGAAGGACTTGAACATGACGGTGGTGTACATCACCCACGACCTGGGCGTGGTCGCCAACGTGGCCGACCGGGTGGCGGTGATGTACGCGGGGCAGATCGTGGAGTACGGAAACGTCAACGAGATCTTCTACGACGCGTGGCACCCCTACACCTGGGCCCTGCTCAGCTCCCTGCCCCAGCTGGGGATCAAGGGGGAGGACCTGCCCACCATCGACGGCACGCCCCCCAACCTTTTCAACGAGGTCAAGGGCGACGCCTTCGCCCCCCGCAACAGGCAGGCCCTGGCCATCGACTTCGAGGAGGAGCCCCCCTACTTCGCCGTTTCGGAGACGCATATGGCCAAAACCTGGTACCTCGACCCGCGGTCGCCCAAGATCGAGCAGCCCAAATCCATCCGGATGCTGCGCGAGAAGATGAAAAGATAAGGGAGGTAGCGTGCTGTGCCGGATAAGGAAAAATTGATCGAGATCAAGGACCTGCAGATCACATTCGGGTCGGGCCGGAAGAAATTCGTGGCGGTCGACCATGTGAATATCGATATTTACAAAGGGGAGACGTTCTCCCTGGTGGGCGAGTCGGGCTCCGGCAAGACCACCATCGGCCGGGCCATCACCCGCATCAACCCGGTATCCGCCGGCGAAATCCTCTTCAAGGGGCAGCGGATCAGCGGGAAAATCTCCAAGGAGCTGGACCGGGAGGTCATCCAGAAGTGCCAGATGATCTTCCAGGACCCCATGGCCTCCCTGAACGAGCGGGCGAAGGTGGACTACATCGTCTCCGAGGGCCTCTATAACTTCCACCTCTACAAGGACGAGAACGACCGCAAGGCCAAAGTGGAAATGGCCCTGCGGGAGGTGGGCCTGCTGCCGGAGTTCGCCTCCCGGTTCCCCCATGAGTTCTCCGGCGGGCAGCGCCAGCGCATCGGCATCGCCCGGGCGCTGATCATGGAGCCGGAATTCGTGGTGGCCGACGAACCTATCTCCGCCTTGGACGTGTCCATCCGCGCCCAGGTGCTCAACCTGCTCAACCGCCTGCGCAAGAGCCGGGGACTGACGTATCTCTTCATCGCCCACGACCTGAGCGTGGTGCGCTTTATCTCCGACCGGATCGGCGTCATCCACAAGGGGCGCATCGTGGAGCTGGCGGAGGCGGAGGAGCTGTTCCTCCACCCCCTGCACCCCTACACCAAGGCCCTGCTCTCGGCGGTGCCCATTCCGGACCCGGAGCTGGAGAAGAAAAAGAAGCTGATTATCTATGACCCGTCCATCCACGACTACAGCAGCGACAAGCCTGTCTGGAGCGAGATCCTGCCCGGGCATTTCGTCTACGGCAGCCAGCGGGAGCTGGACGGCTACCAGGCGGAGATCGCCGCCGCAGGATAACAAAACGGGAGGAGGCCGGCGGTTCCGGCCTCCTCCCCGGGGGATGGCATGAAGAAAATTCTGGCAATTTACAAGGCGTATATGGTCCGTCCGATTCTCTATCAGTGCGTGACGCGGTGCGCCGTCGCGCTGGCGGCGGTGCTGGTATGGGACAGGTTTGTCCCCAGCTCCCTGCTGGCGGTCCGGGACGGCTGCCTGGCGGCGGCCGTCATCCTTCTGATGATGGCGTGGTTCGTCTATCTGAAGCTGGACGGCATGATGGTCCACCACCTGCTGGAGGATCGGAGGAAGAAGAAAAAGAAGAGCAAGCGCCGGGTCGGCGGCGACATCGCGGACTACGTGGACGAGCACATCGTCTCCTTCGACGAGCTGGAGGAGGGGGAGCAGACGGCCTGCCGCCTGGCGGCGGACCTGCTGGCCGCCGCGCTGTTCCTGACCGCGTCGCTGATCGCTATGGCGCTATGAGCCCGTACGGGCCTGGCTGGCCCCGCGCTTGGCGGTGACGGAGGGCGCCTCGCCGATCTGCCGCTTGTAGACCATGGAGAAGTAGGACCCGCTGCAGAAGCCGCATCGCTCGGCGGCCTCCTGGACGTTGCAGTCGCCGGTGGACAGCAGGAACTGGGCCCGCTCGCAGCGCAGGAAGTTGAGGTAATCCACCACCGTCTTCCCGGTTACCGCCCGGAACACCCGGCAGAAGTGGTATTTGCTGGACCCCACCCTCCGGCATATGTCGTCGATGGTCAGGGACTGCTGATAGGAGCTGTTGAGGAACTGGATTGCGCTGCGCACCATGGTCAGCTGGTTGTGCTTGTGTCCGACGGATTCCGGCTCGGAGGCGTCGTCCTGGAATCCCCGGTACAGCCGGGCCAGGAGCAGCAGGATGTTGGCCTGGGCCTCGGCCTCGCAGTAGGGGGGCTTCTCCTCCAGGACGCGGATGATCTGCTTGTAGTTCCCCCGCAGGATGCCGTCACGGATGCGGGGCTGAATCCGAACCTTCTCCGCAGGAATGCCGGAGCGCAGGCAGAAGCTTCTATCGATGATGAGGCAGTAGTAGGCGACGTCCTCGACGCTGATGATCCGATGGAGGCAGTTGGAGTTGATGAACACCAGGTCCCCGGGCTCCGCGTCCACCTGCACGTTGTCGATGATTACCCGGCCGAGCCCCTTGGTGAACCAGAGGATTTCCAGGTTTTCATGCCAGTTGGTCAGAATGCCGTAGCCGGTGGGCAGGCGCTCCTCGTGGTACATGACGGGGAGCGCAGCATCCCGCATCGTGTGATATTCGTACTCATATTCGTATTTGTATGGGGCGCTGTTCAACAAAACCACCTCCCTAAGCAAGATTTTTGCGGCGGGGGAACCGGAACTGCCAGAAAATTCCAGAGCCCGCCGGGCAAAGAGCAAGATTTTGCAGACAAAGGGCAAGATTCATGCTTCACAGCCCTGTTTTCCTATTATATAATATTTCCAGCGCAAGTCAACAGGAATCGACTGCCTCCGTCCGGCGGCGGCGCAAATTCCCGAAATTTTGTGATGTCCCGGCCTGAAAAGGGCCGGATATCAATACAATCACCCAAAAATCGAGGAGGTCCCAAGATGAAAACGCACAAGAGGTTTCTTGCAATGCTTCTGGCGGCGGTCATGACGCTGGCTCTGGTCGCATGCGGAGGAGACACCAACCCCAGCACCGACACCCCGAATACCGACGCCCCCGGCGACACCACAGCTTCCGACGGCGCAGCCAATGATCCCGCCGCTCCCGCCGAGCCCAACGCAGGCGAGGAGATCAAGAATCTGGTGCTCACCTCCACCGGCGAGCTGACCACCCTGTTCCGCCCCCACGCTGAGGGCGCCGAGGAGGACCACATCATCCGCAACCTGGTCGTCAACCTGCTTGAGTTTGACAACCGCGGCAAGCTGCAGCCCAGCGCCGCCGAGTCCTGGGGCACCGAGGACGGCGGCCAGACCTGGACCTTCCATCTGCGCGACGACGTGACTTGGGTTGACGTGAACGGCAACTACAAGGCGGACGTGGTCGCCGATGACTGGGCCACCACCCTGGAGTGGATTCTCAACTACCACAAGAACGACGCGTTCAATACCAGCATGTGCCTGCCCATCATCAAGGGCGCTCAGGAGTACTATGACTACACCCAGAGCCTGAGCGAAGAGGAAGCCCTCGCCCTGGACAAGACCAAGTTCTTTGAGATGGTCGGCATCGAGTGCCCCGACGAGCGCACCATCGTCTATCACTGCACCGGCCACTGCACCTACTTCGACACCATGTGCATCAACCCCATCCTCTACCCCACCTCCCAGAAGCTGATTGACGAGCTGGGCGTGGAGAACGTGGTCGGCATGAGCAACGAGCAGATGTGGTACAGCGGCGGCTACACCCTGACCACCTACATCCCCAACAACGAGAAGGTCCTCACCCGCAACCCCGCTTACTTTGACAAGGACTGCAAGCTCTTCGACACCGTCACCATCCGCGTGGTGGAGAGCGGCCTGGTGGACGACCAGCTGTGGGAGACTGGCGAGGTGGACTACACCGACGTGAGCGAAGCCACCCTGAGCACCATCATGTCCGATCCCAACAACAAGTGGAACGACTACCTGGTGGAGTCCCGCCTGGAGCCCTATGCCACCAACCTGCTGTTCAACTACAACAAGATGAACGAGGACGGCACGCCGGACACCAACTGGAACACCGCCGTGGCCAACGAGGCGTTCCGCAAGTCCATCTACTGGGGCCTGGATCTGACCAACATCTGGTACGCCGGCAACCCCATCAACCCCCTGAACCTGGAGAGCCTGGGCTTCACCTGCAAGGACTTCGTGTTCTTTGAGAACGGCGACGACTACTCCAGCCACGTCATCAGCCAGCTGGATATCCCCGAGAGCGATGGCAAGAGCCCCCGCCGCTATCAGCCCGACAAGGCCGAGCAGTTCAAGCAGCAGGCCATGGAGGAGCTGACCGCCAAGGGCGTGACCTTCCCCATCACCATTGATTACTACATCAAGGCCGGCGTGGAAACCGCCGTGGATACCGCCACCATCATGAAGGAGATCTTCGAGGCCCTGGGCACCGATTACATCACCTTCAATATCAAGACCTACGTCTCCAGCTACAGCCAGGAGGTCAGCACTCCCGCCCTGGACTGCTTCTCCACCTCCCTTTGGGGCGCGGACTTCCTGGATGTCAGCAACTGGCTGGATCAGTGCCTGTACCAGAACGAGGCCGCCCTGTACTCCAAGAGCAACATGCACCTGGACGGCATCACCGATCCCGAGCTGATTGAGCAGTTCACCACCTTCACCAACATGGTCTACGCCGCCGAGGAGATCTATGACGATATGGACGCCCGCAATCAGGCCTTTGCCGACGCTGAGGCGTACCTGATCAACCACGCCCTGGTCATTCCCTGGAGCTATCGCTGCTACTGGACCATGACCAAGATCAACGAGTACTCCAAGAGCTACTCCGGCTGCGGCGTCGGCTGGCAGTTCAAGAACTGGGAGACTTCCACCGAGCCCTACACCACCGAGCAGTACGCCCAGTTTGTGACCGACTACTACGGCTGATCGCCTGTCGGAATCACACGGTAACCAGTAAGAAAACCTAAGAAAAAGGGGGTCGCCGTCCGGTTGGCCCCCTTTTTTGAGAAGGCGGGGAAAGCCGGCGCGATACGGCGCGCGGCCCCCGAACGTTATGGACGGGCATGCAGCGCCCGAAAATGAGATAAGGAGAGATACAGCCATGTCTAAGACACTGACCTTTGTCATCTGCGGCTGCGGCAACCGCGGCCTGGAGAACTATGCCACCTATCAGAAGGAGTATCCCGACCGGATGAAGATCGTCGCCGGAGCGGATAACCGTCCCGAGCGGCTGGAGATTCTGCGCCAGAATTACGGCGTGCCGGAGGATATGTGCTTCGCCTCCGCCGAGGAGCTTCTGGAGCAGCCCCGCCTGGCGGACGTTGCCATCATCGCCACCCAGGACCGCCAGCACGTGCCCATGGCGCTGAAGGCCCTGGAGAAGGGCTATCATCTGCTGGTGGAGAAGCCCATCTCTCCCAGTCTGGAGGAGTGCCGCCAGCTCCAGGAGAAGGCCCACGAGGTCCAGCGGGCCGTGGTGGTCTGCCACGTGCTGCGCTACACCCAGTTTTACCGGACCCTGAAAAAAATCATCGACAGCGGGGAAATCGGGGAAGTCATCACCTTCAATGCCAATGAAGGCGTGGGGGCGTGGCACTTTGCCCACTCCTTCGTGCGCGGACACTGGGGCAACAGCAAAACCTCCACGCCCATGATCGTTGCCAAATGCTGCCATGACATGGATATCCTCTACTGGCTCATGGGCCGGCGTAAATGCCTTTCCGTCGCCAGTTTCGGGGAGCTTACCTTCTTTACGAAAAAGACGCTCTCCTCACCCCGGCCGGAACGCTGCACGGAGTGGACCACCCCGGTGGGGGAAGACCCCTGGGACGCCCGCAAATACGCCACGGACGACGAATGCAAACGCTGGCTGGGCATGGTGTATGACCGGGCGCAGGAAGCTACCGCGGAGGAAATCTGCGAATGGCTGAAAACCTCCCCGTGGGGCAGGGACTACCTCCAGTGCGACAATGACCAGCCGGACCATCAGGTTTCCATCATGCGCTTTGAGGGAGGCTTGACGGGCACGTTCACGATGACGGCTTTCGAACAGGGGCGCCACATTGAAGTGTATGGCACCAAAGGCAAAATCCGAGCCGGAGTCTTCTACAAGGAAAACGGCCCCGGTGAAATAACCGTGACGCCCCACTTTGGCGGAAAAACCCGCGTGGTGGAGCTGGAGGAACTGGCCGGAGGCTACCAGGGGCACGGCGGCGGCGACTGGGGATTGATTGAGGCTCTGTATGATGACATGCTGACGGTGCCCTCTCCGGAGGATATGACCACTTCCATTGAGGAATCCGCCCATTCCCATGTGATGGCCTTTGCCACGGAACACGCCCGGCTGAGCGGGCAGGTGGTGGATGTTGCTGACTTCGAACGCAAGGTCGCGGAAGGCATCCTGAATTATTGATGCGGTTTTCCTCCTTGAGGGAAAGGAAAAGGCGCAGGCGTCCAAAATGCCTGCGCCTTTTTGTATATAAAATACTATCCTTTTTTTAGGCGGATTTAGAATCCGCATTGCGAATGCAAAGGATGAAACATTTTCGGTACAAAAAATAATCCGGTCATTGGCATTTCAGTTCATCATGTATGTAATGCGTTAATAATTAATCTAAAAATTATTTTCATTGAGAGAGGCTTTGTTTTTCCTCCTTTTTGTGTTTCCATAATGGACGGAGGGGACAATTCGTTTTCTTTCCCGTTCGGGACTGGAGGAAAAAACATGGTAACAGATTCATTTATCTACATTTTTTGATTCTTTTATGTTGACACCGGATTCTAAATCCGATATGGAACGGATTGTTATGAGAAAAACATTGTGTCTCTTGGCGGTTTTGGCGTTGGTTCCTATGGTTCATGCTTCTTCGTTTTCCATTGACCTGTCCCCGACGGGTTCTGGGACTACAGGTGTTTCTTCTTCCGGGATCACTCCTCAAAACGTCTTCGGTTATAATGTCGGGGAATGGCACGGGACTTGGGAAAGCGGTAGTTTAAGTGGTCAGGTAGGGTTTGACGAAGGAGTCCTCAAGTTGCAAATCGGAGCCGTGGCCTCCAATAATTCCGGAGGAAATTTTGCCGGACTCAAATTTGACATGCCGTCTGGGGCGGCTTCCGCCTCCCTGCAGTTTGATATTGCCAAAACTTCTTCTTGGGGTGGTTCCCTTGGGAATTTTGAATGCAAATATATTTGCAATGTTTATGGTTTCTCGGATGATGGAGAATCTACGGTCATAGGAACGTGGACATTGGAAAACGCCAAGACGAACCTGACGAACACTCCCTCTTCCTTTTCCATTAGCTTGGATTTGAGCGGAACGGATGAATATGCGTCTTATGGATTGATATTCAACTCTATGGAAACATCAACATTGGGAGCTGGCGCTGGAATGGCCGCTGATATTACCAATATACGCCTTTTGGGAGAAGTTGTTCCGGAACCGGCTACGGCCTCTTTGGGACTTTTTGGCCTGGGCGCCCTTCTTCTGCGCCGCCGCAGAAACTGATGACGGTCATACAGGGATTGACCGGACAGGCTGTGTCCAAGCCGGTTTTGTGCGAAGAGGGGATGGTTTATCCCCTCTTTTTTATCCGTTTCCCACGCAGTTTTTTCTGGTTTGATGGACAGGGACGGATAAAATGGCGGACGGTATTTATGGTTAAGGTGTTTTTCAAAAGGGCAGCCCATTTGCTGACAGCGTTTTTTGCGGGAGGCGTCTGTGTCCTGCAGGCGGCGGAGACGTCCGGCTTCGGCATAGACCTGGGTAATGGTTCCGGAACGGCGCAGGAGGGATGGACCAATGTAACCATGCCAGCAACGGCATCGGGAGGCGCCAATACATTTGTTGCCGTTCCGTTAATCAGGAATGGTGCGGCTTCTTTTTCGTCGTCCGTGGCAGTGGGAAGCCTGTTCGGAAGGCTGGTTTCCCTGACCGTCTCCGCCAGATGCAGTTCTGGAGGTTCTTATACGCTGGCGGAACCCAATACCCGGTATACCTGGTATGAAGGGGGGAAGCACAGGCACAACGGTACGAACGCTGACGCGCCTTCTTCTTTTGAATTCCCCAATGGCTGCGAAGCTTTCAATACCAGCATGCGTCTGAGCGCCAACGGGATGCCGTCCGCCTCCGCCGCGGCCAGGCTTTCCTTCTCCGGATTCCAGGCAGGCAAGGAATATACGGTATCTTTCTTTTGCGGGCACAATGCGCCTGCTTATGAATCCATGACGCTGGTCAGCGGAACTCTGGTGGATGTGCGGGGGCTTCAAAGTTCCATGGGGAGCCTTTCCGGGAATCAATTTTCCGGTCTTTCCAATTCATTGGAACAGGACGCTTATCTGGCTGTGGAGTGGAGGGCCTGTGCGGATGAACAGGGCAGGCTGGTGTTTGATGTGACCAAGGAGGCGGACAGCAGCGCTTCCGGCCGCATGGAACTGAATGCCGTTACCGTCAGTACGGACGATTCCCCGGCTCCGGAAGTTCCGGATCCCCGGCCTGTCAGCGTCTTGCACAATAAGGCGCTCATTTTTCTTCCTTCTTCTCTTGCGCTCCCCGTTCCTTCTTCCACATGGGCGGCTGAAGGCCAGTTAACCTGTGAATTCTGGGTCAGGCCCAATGATGATGCCGTCACGGGAAAAATCATTTCTTTGGGAAATGCGTCTGTTTCCCTGGAACACGGTTGTCTGGCTCTGTCTGCTCCGGATGGGGATTCCGTCGCTTCCGTGAAAGCTGCCGGGAAGGAATTGGCTGCGGGGGAATGGCACCATGTAGCCGTCTCCGTCGGGGAGGAGGTTATCAGTCTGTATGTGGACGGAGGCCTGGCCGTTTCCTCGCCGCGGTCGCCTTACCTGCAGGCCATGAAATCAGGCTGGAAAGGGATTGTGCTGGAGGCGGGGTTCAAGGGTGCTCTGGATGAACTGCGTTTCTGGAATGCGGCTCTGGGCGGGGAGGAAGACGACTTTTTCTTGAACGGACCGTTGCCCCTGTCCCATCCCAGGTATGGGAGGCTGGTGGGCTGCTGGCGTCTGGATGGGGATTTCCGTGATGCCAAGTGGACGGAATTTGCGGAAAAGACAGGGAGCGCCTTTGTGCGCCCTTACCAGGCGGTTGCCCCTGAAGGGACTGAATTTTCCATTGTCACGGATAATGAAACGTTCCGTTACATGCTGGTGACGGCGTATGTGAGGAATGTGCATGTTATTTATGACTGGCCGGCGCGCGCCCATCTCATCAATAATTCCGATTTGATCTACATCAATTCCGTTACGCCGGCCGCGGACGGTTCTCTCAATTTTCAATATCCGGACAATGACGTGACGGAAAGCTCCGGTGTGGTTCTGCTGCCGTCTGACGGGGAATGTTCCAATGTCCTGGACTTCTCCGGGGAAGGGGCTTACATGAACGTGGGCGGAGGTTTGCTGGGCGGCGGCAGTTCCGGAGCGTTTACCGTGGAAGTCCGCATGGCTTTGGACGGAGACGGGCAGGAGGCGGTGCTGTTTGAAAATGATAACGTTTCCGTGAGGCTGGAATGGAAGGAAGACCATTACAGGGTCCGAACCCAGGCAGGCACGGATAAAGCCTGGGAGGCGGATTTGCCGCCTGTGGAAGCCGGCAGGTATTTCTGGCTGGCCTTCGTCAGGAATTCTTCTGCGGATACGGCGTCCTTTTATGTGGACGGGGAGGCCGTAAGCACGGCCGCCGCGGATGCGGGGGAAATGGAAGGAACTGCCAATGCCGTCATAGGAAGGAATTTGGATGGCAGAATTGATGAAATGCGCGTGTGGCATGAGGCCCGTGCGGCGGCCCGCCTGGGGGCGGCTGTCCAGCACAGCTGGGGAGACAGGCTGTTGGTGGGCCGCTGGGGGACAAGTGACCAATTTGGCCATGATACAGCTTCCTGGGTGGAACATGTCCGTATCCTCCGCAGGCTGACTGAAGGCGTTTCCGGAATGCGGATACGGCTGGGTGTCTCCGGCGGGAACTGGTCCGCCATGCTGTCTGATGCAAATGCCCGTGAGGCTTTTGCCGAAAATGTGGCGGAAGTGGTACGCAAGCATCAATTGGACGGACTGGATCTGGACTTCGAATGGATTGACCAGAACGATACGGCCGCCTGGAATAATTACGGAGAATTGGCCAGGGCTATCCGGGCGGCTTCCCCGGATATGTTTTTTACCATTTCCTTGCATACCTACTATTACAAATTCCCGGCGGCCTGCATGCGTTATGTGGATTATTTCACGTTCCAGAATTATGGCCCCCAGATTGATGTAAACGGATATAGCAGCATGGTTTCCGCATGCGGAACATACCGTTCATGGGGCTATCCGGACTCCAAGATCATGCTCAGCGCTCCGTTCCAGGGGACTCCGGGCGCGGGGCAGGGCGCCGATATTCGGGCTTACCGGGACATTGTCTCAGCCTGCGCCGGAGTGCGGGAGGAGCCTTCTCTGGATTCCGCCAGCTTCAATTATGGCGGAGGCAAGGTTAAGACGCTGCACTTCAACGGTGTGGATACGGTCAGGAAAAAGGCCCGCTACATCAGTGAACAGCAGGTGGCTGGGTTCATGTACTGGGATTTGGGAATGGATGTGGCGGATTCCGCCGGGAAGAATAACTACTTTGACGAATGCTGCCTGCTCCGGGCCGCCAACCGTTATGTTTCCTCCACCGCTTATCCGGATACTCCGGCCCCCTTTGCCCTTTCTTCTGCAGGGGAAATCGTCCCGGCCGGGGGCGGCGCCGTGGCGGTGGAAGTGCAGTCGGAAGAGAAGGCTCTGGGCTGGGTGGTCGCAGATTGTCCGGACTGGATTTCCGCCTCCGCCGTTTCGGGAATCGGCCGGACTACAGTCATTTTGACGGCGGCGGAAAACAAATCCGCTGACGGACGGTCCGGAACGGTAATCTTCCGTTCTTCCGACAAACAGGAATGCTCTGTCATTATAACGCAGGATGGCGCCGAATTGACGGGCTACGACAAGTGGGTGCAGGACTCCTTCCCTCCGGATGCTGCCGCGGACCGGACGGCTGCGGATGCCGTTCCTGCCGGGGACGGTATCCCCAACCTGATGAAATACGCCACAGGACAGGATCCGTTGAAACCCTGCGGGAGCGTTACGAAAGTAACGCTGGAAGAGGGGGAGGACGGATGCTTGCATCTGGTGCTGCGCTGGCCTGTAAATCCGCAGGCAACGGATGTGAAGCATGAAGTGGAAGCCTCCACGGACCTGGTCGACTGGATTTCCCTGGGAGAAGTGGAAACCGCCGGAAAGACGGCTGCCGAATTTTGGGATGCGGAACCCGTACGGGAAAGCGGGATGGAACGCCGGTTTCTGCGGTTGAAAGTGACTCGGGAATAACTTAGGTACGTCCTTTCTGAAAAAAATTCCGTTCCTGCTTCCGTTTTTTGAGAAATCTATACGGTCCGGCGGGGCATGCCCGGCTGGGGAGCACCGCGTGCCCGTACCGCAACCGGACGGGCGGCTGTTTGTACAAGATATTCGAATTACAAAAGCATTGCTTCCTTTGAAACAGGCAGGGGCGCTTTAAAAAATCGCGTCCGCTTCGCACGCATTATTTTCTGCCGTCTGCAGAAACCTGTGCCAAAAATTTGTGTTCCACCGCCATTCCGTGGCATTTCCGGAACGGGAAAGGAGCCTATTTCTTCTTCGTGTTGAGTTTTTCCCTTACCCGTTCCACATTGGCAAGAGCGTCTTCATTCCCCAGCTCCGCCGCCCGTTCATACCACTTTTGGGCTTCGGCCAGGTTCTTGGCTACGCCAGTTCCGCGTTCATACATGGACCCCAGGTTGTTCATGCACTTGGCGTCGTCCTGTTCCGCCCCCTTGATGTAAAACTGATAGGCCAGGGCCATATCCTGCGGGGTGCCGAGGCCTTCTTCATGCAAGTAGCCGAGCAGGAAATGCATGCCGGGCACCGCATGCGTCTGGTTCTCTTCCAGATCGGTCAGAATATCCAGCGCCATTTTCGGGTCCGGCTCCAGATCCTCTCCCTTGATGAGCAGGCGCGCCTTCTCCACCAGAGCTTCCGGATCCCTGGTTTCCGCGGCTTTCAGTACATAATCCTTGTACAGTTCCCTGTTCGGCTGCACGCCGATGCCCTGCTCGTAATAGCGGGCCAGCCTCTTGAAACCGCGTACGTCCTCCTTTTTCACCAGGGCGGTGGCTGCCGTCATGGCAGAGGCCAGAAGCTGCTGCCGTTCCGCAGGCTCCTGCACATTCCCTGCCACGGTTTCATAATAATTGGCCAGCTCGTCCAGTGCCGTCAGGCTGCCGAGTTCCACAGCTTGTTCCCAGAACTTCACGGCTTCCGGATTGATGGTTTTCGGGGCCGGGGCCTGGCGTTCCCTGCCGGACGGGGTCATCCAGGGAGGAACGGTTCCGGCATCCGCCGGAATATCTTCCCCCTTACCCTTCTGTTCCGGTTTCCGGAGCCACGGCGGAGTGTTGGCGTCCCCTCCGTTCAGGGTCAGCTTGACCTGCTGGCAGGCGGAAGTTGATCCATTGTCCAGGGCCGCTGTTTCCCCCGTATTCTGGGGATAGGCCGCCTGGTTGGCCAGGAAAAGCAGGGAGGGGATATGTCCCCGTGCCGCCAGACCGTGCATCATGGCGCTGTAAGGCTGCAGGTTCTCATTGTTGGAACTCCACATGTCCGCCGCATCCACATGGCCTTTCAAGGCTCCCCGGAACATCCAGGAATCCCCCTCGGCCATGCGTTTTTCCAAGCCGAATTCATAAATAAGGGCGCGGCCGAGCACGTACATGCCGCAGGGATCTCCCTGTCCGGCGGAAAGCCGGGCCCAGGCCAGGGCTTCCGGGTAGCCGGATTCTTCGCTCCTGTAACTGAATAACATCAGGTATGCCAGATCCGCCTGGCTGCGGGCGTTCCCCCCCTGAGCTTTTTTACGGAGGGTGGCGGTCAGCTGTTCCCATTGTTCCGGCGTGACGTATTCGGAAATGCCTTTCAGCGTGATGAAATCTCCTGCGGCGGCTTTTGCCAGGCAATCGTTCAGCAGCGTTCTGGCAGGTTCTGCGGACGGTTTGTCCATTAAGTCCGGGTTTTCCATTTGGGCCAGGCGCAGCCTGGCCAGGGGGTGGCCTTCCTCCGCTGCCTGCCTGTACCATACGCGCATATTTTCCCGCGCTTCATGGGCCTTCCCTACGGAATCCAGTGTATTGGCCAGTTCCTCCTTCCACAGCTCGCCCAACTGTACGCTGGAATCTGTGTCCCCAAGCTGAGAGGCCAGCTCAAGCTCCTTATGTGTCTTGGCGTAGGGGGGAAGCTGGTTGAGTTTTTTCTGGGGGAAGGAAAGAGGTTCCTTCAGGTATGGCATGCCCCGTTCGTCATGAAGGGACAGCAGATCAAGGGCCGACTTGCGCAGCTCCTGTTCCTGCGGGGGCTGCGCTTCGGAAATTAACTGGGCGTACCAGGCACAGGCGTTATTGCTGCCCAGTTTCCTGGCCTGCTCGAACAAAGGCTGGAGGAGGGAGCTTTTCCCTCCCCCTGTTTTTTCCTTCATGCCGGCGGAGAGGTCCGCCAGCAGAGTTTCCAGATCCCCTCTGGAGCGCAGTTCCGCCAAAAGCTTTCCGGCCTGTGCCGGTGCGGCCCCCTTCGTCAATTCCGCCAGAAGCCGCATGGCCCCCGCGTGCCCCTTTTCCGCAGCCCGGGAAAGGGATTGAATGGCCGTATCCCTCCATCCCCTGCCGTCCTTGCCGTCCAGGGCAAGGGCCAGTTCCCCTATCCGCGCCAGGAGAACCGGTTTGGCGTTTTTCCGGTATTGCTTCAGGGTCTCGATAACGTTGGCGGGATTTTCCTTCAGCCAATCCACTTTGATGAAAGCGAGCTGGGCCAGCGCATCCTGGTCGCCGGAAGCGGCCTTCTTTTCCAGGGGGGCCAGGTAGCGTCTCAACTCGGCTTCCGGAAGATCCGTGACGGTGTACAGGGCCGTAACGGCATCCATGTCTCCCTTTTCCGCAAGCTTGCGGCAGGCAGCCAGCCATTCCGCATGTTCCGGTTGCATGGGTTGCGCCTTGAAAATCCCGAAAATCCCGTAAGGATCCGTCATCATGAGCTTGGGTGCCGGATGGCCGGATGCCGTGGCCGCATCACGGAAAAAATGCTGCATATGTTCCAGGCAGGCCAGCGGCAGGTCTCCACGGTTCAGGTAATAAAGCCCCATCCAGTATTCCCCGGCCAGCATATTGGCCCGGAAGTCTCCGGCCGCGGCTTTGTCCAGCACTTCCCCGTACGTCCAGCCGCCGTCCATAGGCAGTTGGGAGAGGTCCCGGACCGGAGCGTATTTCACCTGCCCGGAGGGATTTGCCGCTGCGGCGGACGGAATGTCCTGGCCATAAGCCGGAACGGAAAAAATAAAGGGAATAAGCAAAAGACGGGCTCGCATGGGTCAACTCTTTTCTAGCAGGAAAAACCTCTGCCCTACAAGCGTTTTTCACGTGTCTGAATGTTTAATTATTGGTCATGTCACGTTCTTTTTTTAAAGAAAAAAAATGGAGTGGGACCGGGTGGTTCCGAAGACGCGTGCGGAAGCCCGCAAGGCGGAGGAAAATGGCTTCCTGGGAGACGGGATGAATGAAGTGGGCAAGGGATTGGGGATTCCAACCCCGCCGTATTTCTTCATTCCATCAGGTCCGGATTCTTTTGATGAATATCCCCGGAAGATTACCTTTTAGTAAATTCCCTTCAACTTTTCCGGATGATCGCTCAACTGGGAGCGCAGCCGGTTTCTGTCCAGCTTTCCCATGACCGTGAGGGGAATGGGCGTTTCCATGACGGCGCGGATGCGCTGGGGGCCTGGGGCCGACGCATTCCACTCGCGGCAGGCTTGCTCCAGAGGGGCGGCGGAAGGGCCGCAGGCGACCAGTTCCATTCCGGCGCGCGGATGTGGAACTGCCTCCACGACAGCCTCCGGAACGCTGCGGCGCAAAACGTCCTGAACGGCATCCGGATCCACCAGTTCCCCCAGGACTTTGACAAGTCTGTCCGCCCGGCGCAGAAAGGTCAGCAAACGCCCTTCCAGGCGCACCAGGTCGTTGGTGCTCCACCACTCCTGCGGAGCGACCCTTTCCAGAAGGAACCCTCCATGAGACTGCGTCAGCAGGCGGCCGAACAATTTGCCTTTCCCCTGGAAGCGCAGGAGGCCGCCTTTGTCCGTCTGAGCTTCCCAATGGGGCAGAAGGGAAAGGCGGTCCGTATGGAAGGAATCTCCGGGAAGGGCCGTGGCTAATTGGGAGCCGGCTTCCGTCATGCCGTAGCTCTGCACTACGGGCCAGCCAAGGGTGCGTGCTTTCCGTCCCGTCTCCGTGTCCAGCGCGCCGCCGCCTACGATAATGCACCCGGCGGTGGAAGGCGCGCGGAGGCCGAGGCTGACCAGATCCACTACCTGCGTGGGGACCAGGGAGGACCATCTGGCTCCGGAACTTTTCATCAGGTCGGCATAAGCCTGCGGGCACCACTTTCCGCGGAGCGTATGGACGGCGGTTCCGGCCAGGGCCGCGCGCAGGTAGATCATGGCGCCCCCCACATGCCATACAGGCAGCGGGCAGCACCAGTCCCCGCTTTCCGCATGTAAATGTTCCAATGCCCCGCGCGCGCATATGTCCAGGGCGCGGCGGGTAAACAAAATGGCTTTGAGCGGAGAACCGGAAGAGCCGGAGGTGGCGAAGGCTGTGATTCCGTCCATGCCCCGGAGGGAAAGAAAGGCGGCGGCCTCTTCCGCCCAGCCCCTCAAATGGGGCGGGGCCATCACGCAGGGGCCGTTGCCGCGGTCCCAAGGCAGGGGTGTTCCGGTGGAGGGCATGGCGGCGGCAGTTTACCGGAGGGCTTTTCTGCGCAGGGTGTGCCAGCGTTCCTCCATGCGGGGCTTCAAATGATGCTCAATCCATGCATAGGCTGCTTCCAGGCCGCCCGCTTTGAAAGTGCGGCCTATCTCCGCTTCTACGCCTGTGGCGTTGCCGGTGCGGCGCAGAAAATCATTGCTGGTGAATTCTACGAAAAGCTTGCCGTTGATCGCTCCTTCCTCCGCCAGAATCCATTCCCTGACGTACAACGCCAAAATGGCGTCCCCTACCCATGCCTCTGCGCGGAGGCGTTCTTCTGTAGCCTTGTCCATATGATGGTTCATGAAAATCTGGCAATGGCGGTTTTCCTTCCCAGAGGATCCCTGATGGGAGGCGGAGGCACGCCGGGGGCCTTGTCTCCGGAGGGGGAAGCCGGTTGGCGGTTTTCCCGCGGGAGCTCCGGCAGGTTGTCCGCGGGGGAGGCGGGAGCTCCCGGCATTGGCGGATTTTCCTTGCTGCCCTGTGGCGCAGGCGCGGCTCCCGGAACCAGCGGCACGTCCAGCACTCTGTCCTGGGCCGCGCGGCGGTTGGCGGCGTCCCTGGCTTCCAGAGACTTGCGGAGTACCGTTTCCGATTCCGAATTCCAGTACCCGGAATCCAGTTCAATATAAATATTGGAGTAAGGCAGGGATGTCTTGGTTTTAATGACCAGAACGTTGAATTGCCTGGCCGCGTCTTCGATCAGGGAATTGATCGTACGGCTCATCAGTTCAAAATGCTGGCGCCCAGGAAGCATTTTATTGATATTGTTGCGGTAGCGCTTAATGCCGGGAGCATAGTCCTCCGTAATGCTGCGCAGCTCCGAGCTGATCATGATGCGGGGCACCACGTGGGCTTCCTCTTCCAGCATATTCAGCACATCCAGGAGTACTTCGTCCGATGTCTTGTCGGAAACCATGGTTCTGATGCCGGTTCCCGTGTAGGCGGGAAAGGAGGATTCCGCGATGACAATCCAGTTCCTGGCCCCCACGATTGCCAGGTTTTTATATAACTGCTCCTTCCATTCCCGCTCTGCCGGGTTGGCGTCCTGGCAGCCGCTGAGCAGGCTGATGATGCATATGGGCAGGATGAGTCGGGTCATGGGTGGGACCCCGCCTTGCGGGGCTGGAAAATGGGCTAGAATTTATGGGACCGGGGTTCGCGGCAGGCGCTGGGGCAGCGGCCTTGTTCCGTAGCGAACGGCGCTCCCTGGGTGGGGCCCGCCTCCGTAAAGGCGACGCCCGGCAGTTCAGTAGGTACGCCTTGAACAGGGAAATCCTTTCGCAGAGGGAAATAAGGATAATCTTCCCACATCAAAATGCGGCGCAAATCAGGATGGCCTGAGAACTTGATGCCCATCAGGTCCCATGCTTCACGTTCGTGCCAGTTGGCGGACTGGAAAATTTCCGTGACGCTGGGCACTTCTTCGCCATCGTCCACCTTCGTCTTGAGGCTCAGGTTTGCTCCCGTTTCCGACTGTGTCAGCGTGTAGTTGACTTCAAAGCGGGGGCTTTCCCCCATATTGTCCACGGAAGAAAGGTTAACCAGCATATCAAACCCGGCGGAATCCCGCAGCCAGCGGACAACATCCGCCACGGCTTGGCGCGCGACGGTCAGCGTAATATCTCCGCGGAATTCGTAGCGGTCCGTGATGATGTCTTTCCCAAAGCGGTTTTGGGCGTTGTCTGCGGCGGTTTTAATCTGTGATTCTAGAGAAAGCATGGAGAAAAAATGGTAAAAGTGAACGGAAGAAACGTTTGAAAAAACTTATTCAAGGGGCATTTCCGTGTTGACCGGGACGGGAGCGTTGGCTTCGCGAGGTTCTTCCTTCTTGAAGAAAGTGCGTGCGGGCTGCTGGGTATCCAGCTTCTTGCGCAGGGTGAGCAGGGCTTCCAGAATAGCCTCCGGACGGGGCGGGCAACCGGAAATGTAAACGTCCACGGGAAGAATCTTGTCCACGCCCTGGAGTACGGAATAGGAGCGGAACATGCCGCCGGTGGAAGCGCACGCGCCCATGGCGATGCACCACTTGGGTTCCGGCATCTGGTCCCAGATGCGGCGGACAGCCAGGGCCATTTTATAAGTGACGGTGCCGGCTACAATCATCACGTCCGCCTGGCGGGGGGAAAAACGTGTCACTTCCGAGCCGAAGCGGGAAAGGTCATACCGGGAACAGGCCACGGCCATGAACTCAATGGCGCAGCAGGAAAGACCCATCGGCATGGGCCAGAGGGAATTTTTACGAATCCAGTTGATGGCGGCGTCCAGGGTGGTATAGACAAAATTGCCTTCCGCATTGGAGTCCAGTACTCCCGTTTCGTAAATATTCGGTTCGTTCTTGGTGACCATGATAACAGATGATTCTTGCTGAAGCCAGATTAGCGAGATGCCTTCAACTCTCAAGCCTTAATTTGGTTCAGCCATGATTTTCTGCGGCCTGCTCCGGCCCTGTTTTCCGGCATTCCGGGAGGGGGGATGAATAAACCCGCACAGGGTTTCCCCCGTGCGGGTTTTTTATCCAACTATATTACCTATGAAACTCAGAACTCCCCATAATGGGCGGCGGTCTCTCTACCTCCCGCCGCCCGGTTTGTTGCTGATGCAGGTTAGAGTCCCGGACAGGAGCATCCGTTCAAAAAGAAGAAATTTGTATGACAAAAATCCGGGTATATATTTTAAAATGATTGATAATAAATAAATTATATAGCTATTCCCTTTCAGGGAGATACGGGGTAGGGGCTTCATTTCTTTGTGGCGCCTGTGAGGAAAATGGCGGAGCGGAACGGACGGAGAGGCCGTTTACGTTTTTCCCGTTCCTGAAGGCGCGGATGGAGAGGTGCGCGATCAGCCAGAGGCCCAAAGTAATACAGGCTACAAGAGCTGGCGGGCTTTCCGTAATATCCCATAAAAATAGAATAACCAGTTCTGCAGTCAGTAAAAAAAGCCCCATGAAACGCCAGTACGGTGATTCTCCCTTATGCTTGGCGCGGGGAGAAAAATCAGCAAGAAGGGACGGGATATCCAGCAGGAAAACGAGAAAATCAAGCATGGTATTTGTTATGATAAACCGGGAAAACAAATATAGGGTTCTCTTTATTCATTTTATTTGTTCGGCATCCGGCAGTCAAGAGGCGGCTATCTGTAAATAGTCCTGGTACAGGTTCGTCCATGGCTGGCGACTGTCCCGTTGACGGTGATTTTCTTCATGTACCTTCGTTCCTGGCGGTCGTAGCCGCATTCCAAGATGGTCGCTCTGTCTCGGCTGGTGAAGCTCGCCGCGCGGTTGGCTGCGTAGGAGAGTTCTTAGGCCAATTCCTGTGCCGTCTTGCGGTTACCGATGTTGTCGCAGCTGTAACCGTAGGAGGGGACGGCATCCAGGCCATCATAGCTCAGGCTGCTGGAGACAAGCATGATTTCTCTCGGAGAAGCAATTTTATCATATACAAATTCTTCTTAATACGAATCAATCTATGTTACTGTTTAATTTTTTTCTTAATTCATTATAAATATTTTCATGTATTTTATATTTGTTTTGAATTTCTTTTATCAAATGTTTGATTGTTGTCCGTTCCAGATGATCAATTTGTAAAGAACCAATCTTTTTTTCTATTATATCTATTTTTTTTGAGCAATTCGCAATCTGATATCGACATGATTTTCATAAACAATTCCAAATCATTAATTTTGTATATATCCAATAAATATGAAATTAAATAGAGTACATCTGATTTATTATCATTTAAATTATTTACGTAATTAACAATTTTTTCCTTGGCGGAAACAGCAAAACTTGGATCCTCTATGCCGTTGCATAAGGTATTTTTTTCTGCTTCTATTTGATCGACATGATTTTTCATTGAGGAAAGATTGAACCATTTGTGATGGTTCAATCTTTCTATCTCTGCCAATAGCATAATATGATATAAAGCTCCCTTTTGAGATTTAAAAAAATCTTTCAAAGGATTTTCATTTAAAACAGTATATAAAATAATAGGAAATTCGGAAGAGTGTGAAAAAGTGGATTTTTCATCCGTGCAACTCTGCAATGTGACAATCATTTTTTCGCAAAAATTTGCATATTCATTAAATTTTTGATTATCTCCATAAACTATTGTTGATGTGAAAATAATAGGAATTATTATATATTTTGACATAATATGATTTTTTAGATTTCGAAAGTTTCGTCGTATACCGGATGGCGATATATTGTTACAATAAATCTTAATCCATAACAATTTCGTGAAGATGTATAAAATTGAATAGGCATTTATAAATTTTTTCTCTGTCTCCTGCGTTTGTCTTGCGGTTGCCGATGTTATCGTAGCTGTACTGTAGGGGTGGTGTTCAGGGTAACTCCGGTGAGTTTGTTTCTGCCTTGTAACTGAAACTGTCGCTGTGGACGGATTCCGTTCCCCGCCACTGCGTGCGTATGGTCGCGTGTCCCAGGGCATCATAGCTCTTAATACAGAATAAGAAAGACTTGCTATTGCATCAATTAGAAAATAAAAATCCGTAGAATATATTATATTTTTTGACTAAAACTATTTTTCCCATATCTTAAAAAATCCATTGCATATTGCAATCATGTCATTCATGACAATTTTTAAAAGCAGAAGATTTATAATAATCATTATTTTTTATTTCCTCACACTATTTTTTACATTTTCCCAATTATTTATGATGAGTTCATACTCATGCGGGAAAGAAGGATAATTTATATTTTCGGTTATTATACTTTCTGCTATCAAATATTCCATTTAACCATATCCAGTCTTGAGAAATTGAATACTGAATGTGTATATTTTTCCGTATTAATCAGTTGAATAGTTTTCAAAAAAATTAAATCTAGTCACACAATGATCATCTCCAAAAGAAAATTCTTGCCGTGTGTTCTTTTGCTCCTTTTCTGCAAATGACAAATTGCTTCCTGATAGAAAAGAAAGATCTGTTAAAATGATTATTCATGTTTTCATAATTTTATTTAAATTGTTTTCCTCCTTATAAATTTTGTATCTGGAGATGAAAGTTCTTTAAACGATACAAAGATCATTCCTTTAGCGCTGCTGCTAGATAATAATGCGCCAAAACAATCTAAACCATAAGATTGCATTAAATATGTGTTATCTATTAATTTCATTACTTTATTTTTGTCATGTCCGTTATCTGTAGTAATGAGATCTCCAACTTTGATTTCTTCTCCTGAAAAATAATTTGCCATAATTTTTGTTACTTGATGGTTTCAATTCCTCCTTGGTAGGTCGCCTGTATATTCAGGATAATAGGGATTGTTCGAAATTGTAGTATGTTTATCGAAACACCGGCAACCAGCTACTCTAGGAGACTGATTAACTGTAAAAATATGATAATGAGGATTCCAGTCGTTGTGTGCATGAGTTCTGCGACATTGCTGCTTTTGATATCCCACAGGTGGACGGGTTGTACGAGGCTGCCCGTGGAAGCCGCCTGTCCATAGGGGGAGTAATCGTAAGCTGCCGCGATCGTTCCCTGTGCGTCGAAGACCTCCGTCACATTCTTGTTGAAGTCCACGCCGTAGCAGTACAGGGAAGCGTCCTGCACGAGGGCCAGGGGGCGGGTGGCCATCGGTTCCAGAAGATCCTACAACAATATTCGGAATACAGTCCGATATATTAAATATACGAAATTCTATTGTCGTTATTTATGTTTAGTAGTTTTTTTGTTTATTTCGAAACCGTTTTTTTCTTTTCACTTTTTTAGGATTAATATTTTTTTATTGATTTTATTATTTTTTATTTCTTTTCTTAAATGAAAGAATTTTCTATAAAAATAGAATGAAATTGATAATATTAATATTGCAATTATAGTTGTATAAGGGAATAATAAATCGTCAGCTATGATCCCTAATAAGATAATAAAAAATGTTATAAAAAAATACCATGCTCCTTTTTTTAATCCATACACATAAAAAGATAAGCCAATAGCTAATACAAAAGAAAATATATATAAGTAATTCATTATTTTATATTTATCTTAAAGGATAAAATGGTCTTGTAGGTGGTATATAATTTGGATTTTCCTCAAGAATGTTATTGTTCTTATATTGTTGAAAAGAATCTATTTTTATTTCTACTTCTATTTCTACTATAATTATTATGATGATGTCTTGACAGCATTTTTCGTACTTGTTTCCTAACGTATTTTTGTAATTTTCATAAACCTCAGAACCTATATTTTTAGATAATCCTCGAATAATTCCAATTAAAAAATTATTCTTTATTTCATTTTTATATTCAGAATAAATATTTTCTCTTTTCTGTTTTCTTTTCAAAAGTTTTTTTTGATGAGCTGTTGGTAATTTTTCTTTATATATGTGAATTTTCTGACGTATTTTTAATACGTTTGCGCATCTTAACAGCCTCCTTAATATTTTTATATATATTTTTTCCTATTTTTACATTTCCAGGTATTCCTGCAGCCCCTAAAGCTGTAGAAGTTTTAACCGAACCCCAATCTATATCTGTCCAAGGATCTTCTTTGTCTTGAATATAGTTTGCAGTAACTTGAAACCCATAATCTATTAAAGCTCCTCCTAATAATCCAAATATTCCTATCAACCCCAAAGTATCAAACTTATCTTTAGGGCTGCTACCGAGGAACACATAAAGATTCCACCCGCCCTGTTCAGCGATAGGATCGCGGTTGATCCACCTGCCGTCTGCAGGATTATAAAAGCGGTAATTGTAAT
>OFHM01000500.1_pt1 | contig 32874 bp, 28 predicted proteins | sample 1521311 | NCBI WGS metagenome assembly OFHM01 (sample SAMEA3504083, study PRJEB24116) | mouse gut metagenome | biome: mouse gut; feature: mouse-associated habitat; material: faeces | place: Denmark | collected 2011 | reverse complement strand
AAGGACGGACCATGTACTGGGAACTGGCGATGCGCAAGCAGTTCCAGAACAGAGATCTGAAGAAAATCGAATTCCGGACATCGGTCAATGAGAGCGAAGCAGAATTCCGCAAAGAGGTGCGGGCGTTTCTGGAAGCCTACTGCCGTGTCATTCAAAAAGATTACTGCGAAAAGACAAGAGAGGGATACCGGGTCAACCGGGATTTTCCGCAGGCGGGGCTGGTCTGCCACCTGATCAAAGAGACGGATCAGACGATTCCGGATAAATGTTATCTGGATGGACTGGAACATCGGGAGAAGATGCAGTTCGGCGTTCTGGAAGACAAATATGAACGGCAGGTCCGGTGTATGAAGAAGCTTCGGGATGAGATACCAGGGCTGGACCGGTATCTTGTGGGAATTGATGCGGCCAGTCTGGAGAACTCCACTCCGGTCTGGGTCTTTGTGCGGGCATATGAAGGCGCCAGGGACAGTCTGGTGGAACCGATTGGATACGGCAGAAATAAAAGGCAGAGCCTGCGCTTTACGTTTCATGCAGGGGAAGATTTCCGGCATATGCTGTCCGGACTCCGCCGGATGGATGAAGCAGTTACATTCCTGAAATTTCATGCAGGAGACCGTATCGGACACGGGACCGCTCTTGGAATTTCGCCCAGGCTGTGGAAAGAACGGAATCCTTTTGCCGTATTGCCGCGGATTGAAGCGCTGGAAAACTATATCTGGGCCTATTATGAACTGAGTCAGGATACGGCCGGGGCTCATTTTGCATGGACTGCGTATATTGAGAGACGCGTCTATGAACTGGCAGAGCATATTTACGGAAAGTCACAGGGATTGACCATGCAGGCTCTGACAGAAGGGTACCGGAAGACTTTTGCCATATCTGCCGGAGACCATGCCGCCTGCAGAGAGGCAGAAGATGTGGGGTTCTGCGAGGCGGTACGAAATCGGACCTACAGTGAGATTGTCTGGAACGGGGACAAGATCGCCCGGGCAAGGCACTGCAGGAAGTTCTTGACAGAGATGGAGCGGCCGATTCACTATGAGGTGACCGAGCAGGATATTCAGATCACGGAGACGCTGCAGGAGATTCTGCGGCGGAAACTGAGCAGAAAGGGAATTGTGGTGGAAGTCAATCCTTCTTCCAATCTTGCGATCGGTGAGATCGACAGAATCACAGAGAATCAGATCTATCGGCTGAACTGTCCGGGTGGGGAGGACAATGTGATGGTGTGCATCAACTCCGATGATCCATCCGTATTTCATACCAATGTGTCCAATGAACTGGCATATATTTATTATGGCATGTTGGAGCAAAACATCAGCCGGGAGGCGGCGTTGTTATGGATTGACAGGTTGAGGAGAAATGGAATGGATAGCTCATTTATCCATCACAAGGAGTCAGATGAACTGTTGGTGAGAAAATTAAATGAATTGATTGAAAGTATGTAGATTGGTGGAATTTTAATATGGATCGATGGAAGAACTATTAAATTCTTGCGATATAGATGGAAAAGGCGCTAAGAGATGTGGAAAAAATAGATTCTTTAATTAGATATTCGAGTCAACAGAATATAAAAATTCAAAATCTCAAACTAGAAAAAAGACGGCCATTTTCGTGAAAAAACCATCAAATGCACGACGTGTCCCATTGTTCTCCTATATTGCAAAAAGACTGTTCCGGTGATATAATAGCCATAGAAAAAACAGGAATATACGGAAATGTAAAAGGATGGAATCTATATGAAAAAAGGCATATGCGGATTGTTTCTGGGTATTCTATGCGCCGTTACGTTTGCGGGCTGTGGTTTGGCGGAGAAAACGGACTTATCAGGAAAAACGGACTTGGAAAATACAGAAACCCAAAAAGTGGAACTTGTTGTTTGGGGAGCCGAAGAAGATACGGAATTGATGAATCGGATCATCAATAGTTTTCAAGACAAGTATCAGGGACAGGCGGATTTTCAGATTGTATTTGAAGCGCAGGGAGAATCCCAGTGCAAAGACGTATTGCTTGGCGGATTGGAGGACGGAGCGGACGTATTTACATTTGCAGATGACCAGTTAAACGCGCTTGCCGCAGCCGGGGCATTAGATCCTGTTCAGAATGCAGATGAGATTAGGGAAAGAAATCTCTCAAACGCAGTGGAAGCGGCGACAATTAATGATCAGCTATATGCGTATCCTTTGACTGCGGATAACGGATATTTTTTATATTATAACAAGCAATATATTACAGAAGATCAGGTTCAGACGCTGGACGGCATATTAGAAGCCGCGTCTGCAAACGGCAAATTATTTACAATGGACTGGTCTTCAGCTTGGTATGTATATTCGTTCTTTGGCAACACAGGGCTTAGCGTCGGTTTAAACGAAGATGGGATTACAAACTACTGTACATGGAATCAGACAGACGGGGAAATCCGGGGAATCGATGTAGCCAACGCAATGCTTACGATTGCGGGAAATCCGGGTTTTGCCAGTTTCACAGATGAAGAATTTATGGAGGGGGTAAGAAACGGCTCCGTAATTGCAGGCGTAAGCGGCGTTTGGAATTCAGTTGCAGTACAGGAGGCGTGGGGAGAGAACGCGGGAGCCGCCAAATTGCCGACGTACACCATAAATGGCGGACAGATGCAGATGGCTTCTTTTTCCGGCTGTAAGCTGATCGGGGTAAATGCGTATTCTGAAAATCCGGACTGGGCCATAAAGCTTGCCGAATGGATTACAAATGAGGAGAACCAACGGCTCCGTTTTGAAATGCGTGGACAAGGCCCGTCCAATATTGCGGTTGCAGATTCCGAAGAAATTCATCAATCGCCGGCGATCGCCGCTCTTTTAGAGCAGTCCGGGCATTCCCAGCTTCAGCGGGTAGGCGGTAAATTCTGGGACCCTGTTTCAAAATTTGCGCTAAATATGGAGGCGGGAAATCCTCTTGGACAGGATTTACAAGAGCAGTTAGATGAGATGGCAGAAAATATTTCTGCAAGATAGATACCTATGTCGAAAGGATTTGTAAATGTAAGATGAAGAAAAAACTTACCATACAACAACGTCTGATACTTCCGGTTATCCTTCTTGGAGTAGTGGCATTGATTTCAAATGCCCTTTCGGTTTTCAGCATCAACAACGTAAATTCCAATGCTTCGAAAATCGTAGATAATTATATGGCGGATTCAGAAACATTACAGAATATCCGTCATACGACCACAAATATCCATAAGATGGCGCTGTCCCATATTGTTGCGGCTGATTATAATACGATGGTTGCTATTGTGGCGCAGATCAAAGAAGAAGAAAAACGATTGGAAACTTATTTAAAAGAATACGAAACTTATGTGACGAAAGAGGACGAAGCGGTTTATACACAGCTTTTGGAAAACTACGCTTCTTTTAAACACGCGTTGGTCTACCTTGTATGCGCAAGCGCGGACAGCAATACACAGGATGCGTATGCGTGCGCCAATGGCGACGTAGCCAGTTTTGGGGCTGCGATAGCGGGCAATGCAGATGAGTTATATGACGCTGTAAGCGCAAGGACAGCCGGCGCAAGACAGAAGCTTCTGGTTGTTTACAACAGCTCCCTTGTCATTGCGGCTGCAGTGATTGCCGCATGTCTGGCATTAGTGTTTGCGGCTGTCCGGATTATCAAAAAATATGTGATTACGCCAATCAAGGGAACCGTGGATACGCTTCAGGAAAGTTCACAAAAGCTTGACGAGGTGACAGGCGAAGTGCTGAAGCATACCCGCACATCTGGAAAAAGCGCGAAAAGCTTATCTTCTCTTTCGGGTTCCTTATCCGGGGCAATCCAGAATGTGGCAAAGAATGCGGCAAACATTAATGGCAGCGCTTCAGACATCAAGGAAGACGTCCATGACATGGCAGAGGAGTGCAGAGCCATTACGGAGTATTCATCTTCGATGAAGATACGGGCAAATGAGATGGAAGCTTCGGCGCAGGCCAACACAGAAGTAATTCAAAAGAAGACAGCCGGAATATTAGAGGTTCTTGAAGATGCGATTGAAAACAGCAGAAGCGTAGATCAGGTGGACAAACTGACAAAAGATATTGTATCCATTGCGTCAACGACGAATTTGATTGCCCTTAACGCATCTGTAGAAGCTATGCGCGCAGGCGAAGCGGGGAAAGGCTTTGCAGTCGTGGCGACGGAGATTAAAACGTTAGCGAATTCATGCAGTGAAACGGCTGGGAGCATTCAAAAGGTAAACCAGATTGTTACAAATGCAGTACATAACCTTTCCAAGCATTCCCAAGACATGGCGGATTATCTGAGTGAGACTATTTTGACGGAATTTCAGGAATTTGTGCATGCCGGAAAACAGTACAAGGAAGATGCCGATTATGTAAAAGAAATGATTGATGCATTTAACAGCAGGACGGACCGGCTTAGAAATTCTATGACTGAAATTGCCGATTCTATCGGAAGCATTACAAAGGCGATTGACGATGGCGCCGCAGGGATTACCGGAGTTGCGGACAGCGCCAAAAGCTTAGTGGGGGATATGGCGGATATTACGGATCGCATGGATACGAATCGGGAAATTGTAAAAGAGTTAAAAAAGCAGATGGAAGTATTTGCAGATCTCTAAAAAGAATTAGAGTAAGAACCATAAAAAAGTGGAGGAGAAAAAAATGGGTTTTGGGGATTTTGTGAAAGGGCAATTTATAGATTTAATAGAATATGTCGATGCCAGCCGTGAAAAAACATTGGTATATAAATATACACGGGCAGGAGATGAGATAAAACAGGGAGCGAGATTAATTGTCCGTAATGGACAGGCGGCTGTGTTCGTCCATAGAGGGCAGATTGCAGATATAATGGGAGCGGGGGATTATAAATTAGACACAGATAACCTGCCGCTTCTATCGACATTAAAAGCGTTTCCCACGCTGTTTCGCTCTGAAATCAAATCAGATTTATACTTTCTTAATACAACGCAGTATATTAATAATAAATGGGGGACAAAAAATCCGGTGATTAAACGGGATGCAGAGCTTGGAATCGTAAGAATTACGGCATCTGGCTCATATTCTTTCCGGATCTGCAGTCCAAAAACGTTTATGTTAGAAGTGTTTGGGGCAAGGAGCCTGAATCTGACGAACGAGATCATAGATTACCTTACTGCATTTGTCGGGGAAGCGATTGCCCAATGTCTTGGGTCTTGTAACCAGTCCGTTTTAGATTTAGCGATGCGTTCTAGAGATTTATCTTCGATGGTGACTGCATACGCAAATGAAAAAGCGCAGGAATTAGGAATCGAAATTGTAACGGCGACAGTGGAACATATAGGCCTGCCAAGCGAAGTGGAAAAACTGATTGATGAACAATCTGGAATAGGGCTTGCTTCGCGGGACATGGATACGTTTGTCCAGTACCAGTCTGCAAGGGCTATCCGCGATGCGGCGAAACAGCAGGGAGGAATGGCAGGAATCGGAGCGGGAATGGCAGTCGGCAGGGCAGTGGCGGAGAGTATAAATGGCAGTTTGGAACGGAAATCCTCCAGCCGCGCAAAGGACAATGACGCCTTAGAACATGCGGCCCATGTTGCGGAACAGCTTACGAAATATAAAGAATTACTGGATAAAGGCATATTGACCCAAGAAGAATTTACGGAAGTGAAAAATATGCTTCTAAAGGAGGTTTAACATTTGGACGCGTTTTTAGAATTAGAAAAATATAAAAAATTTTTAGATGAAGGCGTAATATCCGAAAATGAGTTTCGCAGGGTGAAGCAGAAAATATTAGGGTTAAAAACAGACGAAGAAAAAGAATTGGAACAACAGAGAGAAGATGCATTAGAAGAAATTAGAAGATCCCGTCTAAAAGAGGACGACAAAGAACCGCCTTCCGAGGAAGAAGAATTATTGACAAGAGAGCAGGACAATTTGGAACGGCTGCGTCAGTTACAGTATGAAAAAACATTTTCGGAAGAAAAAGCAAGGGAAAAAGCCCGTTTAGAGGCTATGGAAGAATCACAGAGCCGGCAGCGCGCAAAGCAGCGGGAGGCAGTCAGAGGATTTACCGGAACAATAGGGTCTGCGATCCGGACAATATTTTTATGGGCTGTGACCGTATTTTGCCTGTTGGAATGTATAGGCTGTATGATTGGCCTCGCAGAAGGCAGCGCTGCGTTTAATTTTGTGACAGGAATTTTTATGTTTATTTTTGCAATACTGGCATGTCCGTTAATTACAAAAAAAACAAAGGATATTCCGAAATTGCAGGCATATTATTCCTATAAATCCATTCTGGTATTTGCGCTTATCGTTCTATTTTTTGTCTTGATCGTGATTTTATAACGTTATGGCAAAAGCCCCATTCCCCAAAAAGCGGATTGTTTTTGGGGAATTTTTGTGTTTTGTCCAGAAGGGCATTGGTCTGTAAGACAGTTTCGCAAACGCGTGAATGGGTAAAAAGAAAAGCGTTTCGGAATTATCATTTTGTAAATGGCGCATTTATTCGCCGGCTATGCTGCAACTGTATATTTGGTTGCAAAATCTTTAAAATGCGTTATAATTTGAAACAAAGATTTAGAACAAATGAAACGGCATGAAACATAGAAACAGCGGACTTAAAAAGAAGCGCCTAAAATTAAAATGGAGCGTATGATGTGGAATTTAATGAGAAAAATACAAACAGGAAGGAAGCATGTGGAGGAAGGAATCATGTATGTAATTGCAGGACTGGGGAACCCTGAGCGGAAGTATGAAAATACACGCCATAATATCGGTTTTGAAGTTATGGATGCTTTAGCGGAGAAATATAATATCAATATGAACATTAGGAAACACAAAGCGATCTGTGGGACGGGAATGGTGGCAGGCGTAAAAACGCTGTTGGTAAAACCACAGACATATATGAATTTAAGCGGGGACAGCATTGCCCAAATCCTACAGTTTTATAAACTGGATGCGCAAGAACAGTTAATTGTAGTTTTTGACGACATAAGCCTTGAACCGGGAAAGATCCGCATCCGCAAAAAAGGAAGCGCCGGAGGGCACAATGGGATAAAAAGCATAATTGAACGGACAGGCAGCAGCGGCTTTTCAAGAATCAAAGTCGGCGTCGGCGCAAAACCGGAAGGCTTTGATTTGGCGGATTATGTGTTAGGGCATTTTTCAAAAAACGAACGGAACTTAATAGAGCCTGCCATTGCCGATGCCGTCTGCGCGGCAGGCTATATGGTAAACGGTGAGACAGAACGGGCAATGAATGAGTTTAATGCAAAGAAACGGGAGTAATATGAAAGCATTTTTAGAACCGCTGCAATCGTTAGAGGAAGTCAAACGGGTAGAAGCGCAGCTAAAAAAGGGAGCCGGAATCCAGATGGTCTCCGGTTGTATTGATTCACAAAAACCACATTTCATGTTTGGGATTGGCAATAATTTTCCGGTGAAGATTATTGTCACTTTTCACGAACAAAAAGCGCGGGAATTGTTAGAGGAATACCGTTTTTTCGAAAAAGACGCAGTCTATTATCCCGCAAAAGACATCTTGTTTTACCAGTCTGATTTACATGGAAACGTTTTAGCGAGGGAGCGCGCGCTTGCATTAAAGGCAATAGCGGAACAAAGTAAAATTACGTTGATTACGACATACGATGCGTTGATGAACCGTATGCAGAAACCGGAGAAAATTTTTAGCGCGGCGGCAGTGTATCGTGTGGGCGATGAAGTTGAGTTGGAAAAGTTAAAGAAGCGGCTTGTGGCAATGGGCTATGAATCCGTGTATCAGATTGAAGCGTCTGGCCAGTTTGCAGTGCGCGGCGGCATTATAGATGTTTTTCCATTGACGGAAGAAAATCCTTACCGGATAGAGCTTTGGGGCGATGAGATTGATTCCTTGCGCAGTTTTGATGCAGAAAGCCAGCGTTCAATAGAAAATCTGGAAGAAATAAAAATATACCCTGCCGCCGAATTGATTTTGACGGAACAGGAAATAGAAAAAGGCGTGAAACGGATTCAAACCGATGCAAAAAAACTTTATCAAACGTATCGTAAAGAAATGAAAACAGAAGAAGCCGCCCGGATAAAACAAGCTTGTGAGGAATTTACAGAAGAAATTCAGGAGCTAAGGAAAATGGGCGGCATTGATGCGTATTTGTCTTATTTTGCAGATGAAACTGTTTCACTTTTGGATTATTTTGATGTAGGGCAAACGCTTATATTTTTAGATGAACCCGCAAGATGCGCGGAGCGGGGGCGGGTCACGGAGCAGGAATTTTCAGAAAGCATGAAACAGCGTTTAGAAAAAGGATATATCCTGCCAAAACAGATGGAGACGCTTTATTCCTGTGAAGAAACGGCGGCAAAATTAAAGAAGCGGCGCGGCGTTGCATTAGCGGCATTAGAATCCACGGGAAATGAATTTGACATAAAAAACCATTATGGGATAGCGGCGAGGAGCATAGCGGCTTATCACAACAGTTTTGAGCTTCTGGTGAAAGATTTAAAAACGTATAAAAAAAAGGGGTATGCTGTGATTTTGCTTTCCGGTTCCCGCACAAGGGCGAAACGGCTTGCCAACGATTTGATGATGGAAGGGTTAAATTGTTTTTATTCTGAAAATTATGATCAGGCGGCAAAAGCAGGTGAAATTATTGCTTTTTATGGGAAGGTGAAGCGTGGATATGAGTATCCGCTTTTGTCATTTGCCGTAATTTCGGAAAGCGACATTTTTGGAACGGAAAAAAAGAAAAAAAAGAAGAAAAAAATCTATGAGGGCGATAAAATTGCCAGTTTTTCGGAACTTTCACCCGGCGATTATGTGGTGCATGAAAACCATGGGCTTGGCATTTTCCGCGGGATAGAAAAAATCGAAGTCGATAAGACGGTGAAAGATTATATCAAAATAGAATATGACAAGGGCAGCAGCCTTTATATTTTGGCTACGCAGTCGGACGTTTTACAAAAATATGCAGGCTCAGATGCGAAACGCCCGAAATTAAACAAACTAGGCGGTCAGGAATGGCGCAAGACAAAGACGAGGGTTCAGGGAGCCGTGAAAGAAATTGCGGCGGATTTGGTGGAGCTGTATGCGAAACGCCAGCAAAAAGAAGGATACGCATACGGTCCGGACACTGTCTGGCAGCGGGAGTTTGAAGAAATGTTCCCGTTTGAGGAAACAGAGGATCAGGAAGCGGCGATAGAAGCGGCAAAACGGGACATGGAAAGCAAAAAAATTATGGATCGCCTGATTTGCGGCGATGTAGGATATGGAAAGACGGAAATTGCCATCCGGGCGGCGTTTAAAGCGGTTCAAGAAGGAAAACAAGTCGTTTATTTAGTCCCGACGACGATTTTGGCGCAGCAGCACTATAATACATTTGTCCAGAGAATGAAAGATTTTCCGGTTACGGTGGATTTGCTCTGCCGTTTCAGGAGTGGGGCGGAACAGAAAAAAACGATAGAAGAATTAAAACGCGGCATGGTGGACATAGTTGTCGGAACGCATAGGATTCTGTCAAAAGATGTGGCATTTAAAGATTTAGGGCTTTTAATTATTGATGAAGAACAGCGGTTTGGCGTAGCGCATAAAGAAAAAATCAAACAACTGAAATTCTCCGTAGACGTGCTGACATTAACGGCGACGCCGATTCCAAGAACGCTTCATATGAGCTTAATTGGCATTCGGGACATGAGCGTATTAGAAGAACCGCCGTTAGACCGTCTGCCAATCCAGACGTATGTTATGGAATATAATGAAGAAATGGCGCGGGAAGCAATCGCGCGGGAGCTTGCAAGGGAAGGGCAGGTGTATTATGTCTTTAACCGCGTAAAGCAGATTGCCGACATAACGGCAAAAATAGCGTCGCTTGTGCCGGAAGCGTCAGTGGAATATGCGCATGGGCAGATGAATGAGAGGGAATTAGAAGCGATTATGTACCGGTTTATCAATGGGGAAATTGACGTGCTTGTTTCTACGACAATTATTGAAACAGGTCTTGACATTTCAAATGTCAATACCATTATAATCCATGATGCGGACAATATGGGGTTATCCCAGCTCTACCAGCTCCGTGGCAGGGTTGGGAGGTCAAACCGCACTTCGTATGCGTTTTTGATGTATAGAAGGAATAAAATGTTAAAAGAGGTGGCGGAAAGGCGCCTTGCCGCGATAAAAGAATATACGGAGCTTGGCAGTGGGTTTAAGATTGCTATGCGTGATCTGGAAATCCGCGGCGCAGGCAGCCTGCTTGGCGAAGCGCAGCATGGGCACATGGAAGCCGTCGGTTATGATTTATATTGTAAAATGCTTAATGAGGCAGTTAAGCAGGCAAAAGGCATTAAGACGGAAGAAAGTTTTGAGACGGCTGTCGATTTGGATATTGACGCATATATTCCAGTGGGCTATATCCCGAATGAAGCGCAGAAATTAGATATTTATAAACGGATTGCGGGAATTGGGAATGAAGAGGAACGAGATGAAATGCTCGAAGAATTAATTGACCGTTTTGGCGAGCCGCCAAAATCCGCGCAAAATCTTTTAAAGTTAGCGGAACTAAAAGCGGCGGCCCACAGGCATTATTTTACGGAAGTGACGCAAAAAGGAGACGAAGTCCGCTTTACGTTTTATGAACGCGCAAAAGTTAATCCGGTGAATATACCGGAATTTGTCGCGCAGTTTAATGGCAATATGAAGTTTTACGCGGATAAAAAGATGCCGTATTTTGTTTACCAGTTAAAAAGAAATTCCAGAGTAAAAGAGAGCGCGGTAAGCGTCGTAGAACAGGTGATGAATAAGGCGGATATGCTTCTTTGATTTTTCGGTTTAACGGCGTAGAGGATGCGGGGGTTATGCTGTGTGATATTTCATCATAAGATTATTTTGAAAAAATGATGAAAAATCTTGCGGCAGTCCATAAAAAGAACTATAATAGGAGAAGCGACTGGCAAACTGCCAGATTTTAGGAGGAACATATGAAAAGTAAGAAGTTAATGACAATTCTAATTGCAGGCGCTGCGCTTATGGGAGCGACGTTTGGCGGCTGTGGGAATCCGGTTAATGATGATGCAGTATTTGCAACTTTAGACGATACGAAAATTACGATGGGCGTTGCGAACTTTTTTGCCAAGTACCAGCAGGTAATGTATGATACTTCTTTTATGGGGTATTATGGGGAAGATATGTGGAATAATGATTTATATGGCAATGGCAGCGCGCTTAAGGAAGATGTGAAGAATAATGTGGCGGAAGACTTACAGAAGCTGTATTTGTTAAAGGCGCATATGGAAGAATATGGCATATCCATTAGTGAAGATGAGGAAGCGGCTCTTGCTAAAGCGGTGGATAATTTTATAGCGGACAATTCAAAGGCGGCGATCCGGCAGATAGGAGCCGAGAATAAAGAGAACGCGATTGAGATGCTGCGGCTGCGGACGATTGAGAAGAAAATGCGCGACCGGATTATCCAAGATGCGGATACGACGGTGTCGGACGAGGAAGCGGCCCAGAGGACGTTTAGTTATCTGCAAATCAGCACAGCGGCCCATACAGATGAAAATAATAATCAGGTAGAGTATACAGAAGAAGAAAAGGCGGGTCTAAAGACTGTTGCGGAAGGAATTGCCGCATCTTCTCCAGAGACGTTTGAGACGGCTGTGACAGATTCAGGGTATACGTTAAATACGGCTTCTTATGGTTCGGCGGAAGATGAAAATGCGTCGATGGATAAAGCGGTGTTAGAAGCGGCGGATGCGCTTACTGAAGGGCAGATTTCCGGTGTGGTTGAGACGGACAGCGCGTATTATGTGCTCCGGCTGGATAAAGCGTTTGATGAGGAAGCGACGGCTTCTAAGAGGGAAGAGCTGATTAAAGAGAAGCAGGAAAATTACTATACAGATGTGATAGATGGCTGGAAAGATGAATCTAAGTGGGAAATTAATGAAAGTGAATGGGAAAAGGTGACGTTTGAGGAGTATTTTAAACTTCCGGAGGAAGAAGACACGGAGAGTTTAAGTGAAGAATCGACGGAGAGTGGGAATGCGGCGGAGAACGCAACGGAGAATGCGGCGGATAATCCGGTGGAGAATGCAACGGAAAATCCGCTGGATGATGGGAGCGCGGCAGAGAATACAGCGGAAAATCCGGCGGATAATATGACGGAAGGTGAAGATCCAGCAGAAAATGAAAATTCGAATGATGTTGAGCAGTAGGAGAGTAAGCCCTTCGCCGTGAGGCGGGGGGTTTTTGCGGCTTACGGACGTCGGGCAGCAGATGACATTTGCCGCTGGGAGCGCTTTCGCTTGTTGACGCTCGCAGCGGATACTAAGACGCCAAAATACGGCGTCTAAGTACCGGCGGCGTCAAAAATCCCTGCGGCAAATGGCATCTGCTGTCCAACTGTGTTTGGGGACGGGAAGTGGGTTCTGTTGTTTTTCACATTTTGGGGACAGTCGGTAAGTGTCGGTGGTCGGCAGTGTTTTGGAGATTGTCAGTAAGTGTCATTTGGCTATTGTATTTTGGATGCAGTAAGTAAGTGTTATTTGGCTATTGTATTTTGGATGCAGTAGGTAAGTGTCATTTGGCTATTGTATTTTGAGGGTAATAAGTAGGGTTGCTGGTTCTGGATTGGGGAATAGAGGGGGGGGGGGGAGATTTTTTGGTGGGGCGTGTATGTTTGTATGGGGGTATTGGGCATTCTTTAATTAGGGTGATTTTTAGATGGAAAGAAGGGGATTGCGATGCGGCATCTTTTGGTTTATTTGAAGGAATATAAGAAGGAGTGCGTGTTGGCGCCGTTGTTTAAGATGTTGGAGGCGGTTTTTGAGCTGCTTGCGCCGTTGGTGATGGCGGCGGTGATTGATGTGGGGATTGCTGGCAGGGATACGGATTATATTGTGAAGATGTGTTTGGTTATGGTTCTGCTTGGCGTGGTTGGGCTGGTTTGTTCGGTGACGGCGCAGTATTTTTCGGCGAAGGCGGCTTGTGGGTTTGGGACGAAGGTTCGTCATGCGTTGTTTGGGCATATTCAGAGGTTTTCTTTTACGAGTTTGGATCGGGCGGGGACTTCGGCGCTGATTACTCGTATGACGAGTGACGTGAATCAGGTTCAGAATGGCGTGAATATGGTGTTGCGGCTGTTTTTGCGTTCTCCGTTTATTGTGGTCGGGGCTATGGGAATGGCGTTTACGATTGATGTGAAGTCGGCGCTGTTTTTTGTGGCTGCAATTCCTCTGCTGTCGGCGGTGGTGTTTGCGGTGATGTATGTGAGTATTCCTTTGTATAGAAAGGTTCAGGAAAGATTGGATGCGGTGACGCTTTATACGCGGGAAAATTTGACGGGTGTGCGGGTGATTCGGGCGTTTCATCTGGAAAGGGAGGAACGGAAAGCGTTTGGGGAACGGAATCAGATGCTTACGGATATGCAGATGTTTGTGGGGAAGATTTCGGGGCTTATGAATCCGGTGACGTTTTTTCTGGTGAATGCTGTGACTGTCGGGCTGATTTATCAGGGGGCAATTCAGGTGGACGCTGGGGTGATTACGCAGGGAGAAGTGGTGGCTCTGGTGAATTATATGGGGCAGATTTTGGTGGAGCTGATTAAGTTTGCAAATCTGATTGTGACGATTACGAAAGCGATTGCCTGCGGAAACCGGATTTGGGGCGTGTTTGAATTGCCGGAGGGGGAACGGGAGATTTCGTATCCGCCACAGCAAAAAGAACCGAAAACGGAAGATGAAATGGTTATGTTCTCGCATGTCTGCCTGACGTATGAAACGGCAGGGGCGGAATCTTTGACGGATATTAGTTTTACGGCGAAAAAAGGGGAGACGATCGGCGTAATTGGGGGGACTGGTTCGGGGAAAACTTCTTTGGCGCATTTGATTCCGGCTTTTTATCCGCATACGAAGGGAGAGATCCGTATTGACGGGAAGGATATTCTTTCTTATTCGAAAGAGGAGCTGCGTCGGAAGGTGGGCATTGTTATGCAAAAGCCGGTTTTGTTTCAGGGGACGATTCGTGAGAACTTGCTCTGGGGCAAAAAGGATGCGGCGGATGCGGAGCTTTTGGAAGCTTTAAAAACGGCTCAGGCGTATGAAGTGGTGGAGAAGAAGGAAGGGAAGCTGTCTGAGGAAGTGGCTCAGGGCGGAAAGAATTTTTCCGGAGGGCAGCGCCAGCGGTTGACGATTGCAAGGGCGCTTGTCAAACAGCCTGAAATTTTGATTTTGGACGATAGCGCTTCGGCGCTGGATTATGCGACGGATGCGGCGCTTCGGCGGGCGATTGCGGGCATGGAGAGCCAGCCGACGGTGTTTATTGTGTCTCAGCGCGCTTCTTCTATTCAGTATGCAGATAAGATTTTGGTGTTGGACGATGGGAAATTGGCGGGAGTTGGCGCGCATTCAGAGCTTTTAGAAAATTGTGGCGTTTATCGGGAAATTTATTATTCGCAATTTCCGGAAAAAGCGGGCCAGAAAGGAGTGGCAGTCAGTGTATAAGAAATATTTGGCGCAAGGGTATGTTTGGAAGGAACTGCTTCATTATATAAAAAGATATACGCCATATGTGGCGCTTTCTTTTATCTTTGCGGCGGCATCGGCTGTTTTGGCGCTTTATACGCCGATTTTGACGGGGAAAGCGGTAGATGGCATTGTTGGGGCGGGACAGGTAGATTTTGACGGGATTCTTCAAATCTTAGGGCAAATGCTTGTGGTCGTCTTGCTGACGGCGGCGGCGCAATGGCTGATGAATGTCTGCAATAATAGGATTACGTTTCAGGTAGTTAGGGATTTGAGGGAAGATGCGTTCGCTAAAATTGAAAATTTACCCTTGAATTATTTGGATTCCCATTCACATGGAGAACTAGTCAGCCGTGTGATCGCAGATGCGGATCAGGTGGCTGATGGGCTTTTAATGGGGTTTACGCAGTTATTTACGGGTGTGATTACGATTGTCGGGACGCTTTTGTTTATGTTAAATATTCAGTATAAAATTGCCTTTGTCGTTATTTGCATAACGCCGGTTTCTTTGTTTGTGGCAAGTTTTATTGCAAAACGGACATTTGCAATGTTTCATTTACAGTCTAAGACAAGGGGGGAACAGACGGCGCTTGTGGAGGAAATGATTTCAAATCAGAAGATTGTGCAGGCGTTTGGGAAAGAGGAGGATACGCTTGCGAAGTTTGATGGAATCAATGAGAGACTGCGGGACTGTTCTCTGAAAGCGACGTTTTTTTCGTCTTTGACAAATCCGTGCACAAGGTTTGTCAACAGCCTTGTTTATACCGGAGTGGGCATTTTTGGCGCGCTGTCTGCTGTGTCGGGCGGGATCAGCGTTGGGCAGCTTGCAAGTTTTTTAAGTTATGCAAATCAGTATACAAAGCCGTTTAATGAAATATCGGGCGTCGTGACGGAATTGCAGAATGCAGTTGCCTGCGCGGGGCGTATTTTGGAATTAATTCGGGAAACGCCTCAGCTTCCGGAAGATGCGGATGCGGTAGAGCTCGTACATGCAAATGGGGCTGTTTCGTTGGAACATGTTGATTTTTCGTATACAAAAGAGCAAAAACTGATTGAAAATTTTAATTTGTCCGTAAATCAGGGGCAGAGAGCGGCTATTGTAGGGCCTACCGGTTGTGGAAAGACGACGCTGATTAATCTTTTGATGCGGTTTTATGATGTGGATTCGGGCTGTATCCGCGTCGATGGAGAGGATATCCGGCATTTGACAAGAAAGAGCCTGCGGGCTTCGTATGGCATGGTGCTTCAGGAAACTTGGTTAAGAGAGGGGACAATTCTTGAGAATATCCGTATGGGAAACCGTCTGGCCTCAAGGGAAGATGTAATTGAAGCGGCAAAATCTGCGCATGCCCATAGTTTTATCCGCCGTCTGCCAAATGGATATGACACAGTGGTTACAGAGGCGGGAGGAGGGCTGTCGCAAGGCCAGAAACAGCTCCTTTGCATTGCCCGCGTGATGCTTTCCCTGCCGCCTATGTTGATTTTGGATGAAGCGACTTCTTCGATTGACACAAGGACAGAACAAAAGATTCAAAATGCGTTTGCGAAGATGATGCAGGGAAGGACTTCGTTTATAGTGGCGCACCGTCTGTCTACTATAAAAGAGGCGGATATTATTCTTGTTATGAAAGATGGACAAATTTTAGAGCAGGGAAGCCATAAAAATCTACTTGCAAAAAATGGATTTTATGCTACGCTTTATAATAGTCAGTTTATTTTGTCCGAAGACGGCAAAAAATGATTTCTGGATCTTCCAGAATCCGTCATGTATGCCGCCAATTATATTTGCAGATACTCTTTTATAAGGATAACAGTAACAAAAGAGCGGGAAGCGAATAGTATATAGGGTAGAATATGTATCATAAGTGTTTTATTAGTAGATAAGTACCGGAAAAATATTACCAAAATATTACACTTGTTACATATACAGAAAAATCTTGACAAAAGAAGAAACTGAAAACTATAATTAGTGTTTGTATTTAGTGATGCAATTTGCAAAGGAAGAAATCTTGTGGGACGCGCAGCGTTCTGTGGGTTTAATTTGATAAAGATAACGTAGAGGTGCGATATGGAACAATATATTATTAAAGGTGGAAACCCACTTGTCGGTGAAGTGGAAATCGGCGGGGCAAAAAATGCCGCGCTTGCGATTCTGGCAACGGCGATTATGACTGATGAAACCGTTACCATCGAAAATCTTCCAAACGTCAGGGATATCAATGTGATGCTGGAAGCCATTAAAGGGATTGGCGGAAAAGTGGATCGAATTGATAACCATACGGTAAAAATAAATGGTTCCATGATCTCAGATTTGCGTGTAGATTATGAATATATTAAAAAAATCAGGGCTTCCTATTATCTGTTAGGGGCGCTGCTTGGCAAATATAAACGCGCAGAGGTTGCGCTTCCGGGCGGCTGTGACATTGGCAGCAGGCCGATTGATTTGCATTTGAAGGGGTTCCGCGCGCTTGGCGCAAACGTCGATATTCATCATGGATTAATTTCCGCTACGGCTGAAAAGCTTCGGGGAACGCATATTTATCTGGATAAAGTTTCCGTTGGCGCGACGATTAATATTATGATGGCGGCGGCGATGGCGGACGGCAAAACGACAATAGAAAATGCGGCAAAAGAACCCCATGTCGTAGATGTGGCGAACTGCCTAAACAGCATGGGCGCGAAGATCCGTGGGGCAGGAACAGATGTAATCCGTATTTCTGGCGTAGAAAAACTGCATCGGACGGAATATTCCATTATACCGGATCAGATAGAAGCGGGGACATTTATGTTCGCGGCGGCTGCCACAAGAGGCGATGTGACGGTCAAGAACGTGATTCCGAAACATCTCGACTCAATTACGGCAAAATTATTGGAAATTGGCTGTGAGGTGGAGGAATTAGACGATGCAGTCCGCGTGGTGGCCTCAAAGCCTTTACACCATACACAGGTGACGACGCTTCCATATCCCGGTTTTCCGACAGATATGCAGCCGCAAATGTCGGTTGTGCTTGGCATTGCCGAGGGAACAAGCACTGTTACGGAAAGTATATTTGAAAACCGTTTCAAATATGTCGATGAATTGGCGCGTATGGGCGCTTCCATTAAAGTAGAGAGCAATATTGCGATCGTGACGGGCGTTGCGCAGTATATGAGCGCAAGAGTCAGCGCGCCGGATTTGCGGGCAGGCGCCGCGCTTGTCATTGCAGGGCTTGCCGCCGACGGGATTACGATTGTGGACGACATCTATTATATTGAGCGTGGATATGAAGATTTCCAAGATAAGTTAAAACTGTTAGGCGCGCAAGTGGAAAAGGTGTCAACGGAAAAAGAAATTTTAAAATTTAAATTGAAAGTTTCATAATGAACTGGCAGGAAACAGGACAGCCGTCTGGATTTAATCAATCCGGGCGGTTATTTTTGTCATTTTTCTGGTGAGTTTATACAAAAATTATTGAAAAGAATATTTTTTTTGTATAATTTGGATAACTATCATAAAGGAAAGCATGAATAAGGAGGGCAAAATGAAGAAACAAGATTTTAGAAAATTTTGCAAAAGATTCATGAGTGGGGGGGGATGGCTCTGTCTTTGGCATTGACATTGCTGCCGGCGGTTCCGGCTTCAGCGGCGAACCGTCCGGGAACATCGCGCCCGCTTTCTGAGGCCGCGCGAAGTAAGCTTAATCTGACAAAAACAGGCAGCGCGCCTGTGGGCGCAGATACGCTGACTTACGACCAGATGGAACGATTTATTTTATAGCGGACGTCAATCCGACAGGAAGCGCGACGATGTACAAATCAATCGGTACGGGAACCGGATATGTCACAGTTGATGGAGAGCGGTATCTTGCGTTGACGCAAGATTTTAACACAAGCTATAATACAGAGCCGAAAGATAATGATTTAACGACGTATCCATATTATATAGAGCATTTTAATGACGAAGGGTATGCTGGGGATTTTGCAGAGGGCTGACAACGCCGAAACCGGATATGGCGTAGATGAATGGTATAACCTCTATACAGTTACAGATAACGGAGAATATATAGCTGGCTTAAAGCAAAAACAGGTCAACAGCGATACAGACATTCAACAGAATGTTTTTTTTAAGGTTCGATGTTTCATGTTTACAGTATTGATTATCTTTGGGTGGTTGAGTCCAAAGACCATGGAAGGACATGGGAACATCCCAGAGATCTGACAGATCAGATCAAACGCAAAGACAATGAACATGCGCTTTTAGTGTCGCCGGGAAAGGGGATTACGACGAGCCAAGGAGATATTTCTATTGGCTTTTACGACTATGGAGATGGCCATCAGGACTCCAGCATGGTTTATTCTACGGATAACAGAGAGACATGGAAGCGTATGGAAGATGTGAAAAAGCAAAGTGGAGACAGTTCAGAAAATGAAATTGTCGAATTAGAAGATGGGACGCTTCGGAAGTTTTACCGTAACAACAATGGCAGCATAAGTTATGCAGATCCGCAGCAGGTAAAATTTTTACGTTTTTGGCAGACGATACACAGGAGAACAATCCTTTAATTTTGTATCATACGTTTACGGTTCTAGGAGGAGAGAGCGGGTTTGTTTATTCTTGCCTGACAGAACTGGAAGACGGAAGAATTGGCATGTTGTGGGAGCCAAACCATTCTACCATGTATTTTGATGTATTTGGCATTTATGATTTTCTTCCAGAAAGCCAGAGCTTACAGAAGCTTCCATTTATTTGGAATTAGAGAAAGGGGAAGAATATAAAAGGATTTACGGGGAAGGAACTCCGAATATCACTTTAACTCCGGAGGGAAATGTGGCGGAAGCAGTTACTGGAAAAGAAGTACAGACATATATTCTTCGTGACCATATTGCAGAAAATAATAAAAATCTTAACAGTTTTTCTGAGACGGTGAATAAAAATATAACGCTGGAATCGGCGGAGTTTACCTTAACATCTGAAGATGAAGCAAATCAATGGGCGGTTTACAATGAATCGGCAAAAAAGTATTTGACAAATCAATCCGATGTAAATACATTTTTTCTGACGCGAAATTAAATAATATGACGTTCACGCCAAAGACCGTGAATGGTGAGACTGTGTTTGAGATTTCTAAAGACACAAGTCGTTATATTATCTTTTTCTATACGCAAATGAATTTTAATTCAATTGGCAATAATAATACGAGCGATACATGGAATTTGAATTTTACGCTTCTGGAGAAAAAAGATAGCGTGGAGGAAAACGATTTAGTTCCGGATATCAAAAGGTTTCAAAGATACAGGACGGACATTCTTACCTTATTGTATCTGTCTGGGAGAATAATGTATTCGCGCTTTATCCGATAAATGGAAAGAATGGCCAGATAAAGCTTTTTGGCGCATCGGATCAGGCGGAAACGTTAGAGCGGAAGAAAGTGTCTATACGCGCGGCTGGCGCAGGGAAAACGAAAACAGTTATTGATGGCGTAACGTATCATATAAGTGCCAAAGATTCTGTGGTTGTATTAAATCCGGGTGATACATATGATATTCTAAGTCTTTCTGCCAGTGTTCCAAATCCAGAGAATTCTACGGTTACGGCGGAGTCTTTTCTTGATGTGGAAGAAGGATTGTTTGACCATAAAGGAGCAGAGAACAGCGTTGCGTTTTCTACAGACAGTTTCTCTGGATCGAAAAATACAGCGATAAATTTTGAAGGGGCAGAATTTACATTTACCGGTTCCGGCGAGACATGGGCAATTAAACATGGAGAGTGTTTACGGCAGGCGGTTTTTTAAAAATACTTGACAAATGTAGAAAAAGGGCGTAATCTGTACATTGTAAAACAGTTTACAATTCAATAATGGCTTTCTCTTATTCAGAGTGATGGAGATACATAGGATCTGTGAAGTCACGGCAACCCCTAAACAGGAAGGTGCCAACCTGAGCGAAAAATTCGAACAATAAGAGGATTTGATTTCAAATATACAGAAACTATCCGCTTATTCGTAAGCGGATTTTTTTGTCCATAGGCTATGACAGAAAGCTGTGATTTGGGTTAGAAATTTGTGCAATTATCTTGAGAGGAGAACAAACAATGGAAAAAAGATTATTTACATCTGAATCTGTGACAGAAGGGCATCCAGATAAAATCTGCGATGCAGTTTCAGACGCAATTTTAGACGCCTGCATGGCGCAGGACCCGATGAGCCGTGTGGCTTGTGAGACGGCAGCCTGCACCGGATTTGTGCTTGTGACGGGAGAAATTACGACAAAAGCAAACCTCGACATTCCGGCAATCGTCCGTAAAACGGTAAACGAAATCGGATATGACAGTTCAGAAAAAGGGTTTGACGGCAATACCTGCGCAGTTTTCACGGCTCTTGACAAACAGTCGCCAGACATTGCCATGGGTGTGGATAAAGCCTTAGAAGCAAAAGAAAATAAAATGACCGATGCCGAAATCGAAGCAATCGGCGCAGGAGATCAAGGCATGATGTTCGGCTATGCGGTCAATGAATCCGAAGAATATATGCCGTATCCAATCGCGCTTGCGCACAAACTGGCATTACAGCTTACAAAGGCGCGCAAAGACGGTTCGATTCCATATTTACGGCCGGACGGAAAATCACAAGTTTCCGTCGAATATGATGAAAACGGCAAACCGTCCCGTTTAGAAGCGGTCGTAATTTCCACACAGCATGACGGGAAAGTGTCACAAGGGCAGATACATACGGACATTAAAAAATATGTATTAGATCCGATTCTTCCGGCAGAAATGGTAGATGCGCAGACGAAAGTGTTTATCAATCCTACGGGACGTTTCGTGATCGGCGGTCCACAGGGAGATGCAGGGCTGACCGGAAGAAAAATTATCGTGGATACCTATGGAGGCTACGCGCGTCACGGCGGCGGCGCATTTTCCGGCAAAGACTGCACAAAAGTAGACCGTTCCGCGGCATACGCGGCGCGTTATGCGGCGAAAAATATTGTGGCGGCCGGACTTGCCGATAAATGTGAGATCCAGCTTGCCTATGCCATAGGAGTTGCCCAGCCAACATCAGTTATGGTCGATACCTTTGGGACAGGGAAACTGCCGGAAGAAAAACTAGTTGAGATTGTGCGTGAGAATTTTGACCTGCGTCCGGCGGGAATTATCAAAATGTTGGATTTAAGGCGCCCAATTTATAGAGAGACAGCCGCATATGGGCATTTCGGGCGGAATGATTTAAACCTTCCGTGGGAAGCGTTAGACAAAGTGGAAGATTTAAAAAAGTATCTCTAAATCTTTTATAAAAAATTTAGAAAAGATTTCAGATTTTTCATAGGATTTCTCGAATTTCATGGTATAATGAGCCGTAGGGACTTAAGCAGAGCAGACAAGTCCCTACGGCTTTTTTGAAAGGATTTTATATATGAAGTTAAAGACTAGGCTTACGGTTTCATTTTGCATTATTCTATTTGTGCCAATCCTATTAGCTGTCGTTGTCGTAATGGGGTTTCAGAAATACCAGTTTAAAACAATCGAAACAACGTATGGGTTAGAGGCGGGCAATTATAGAGATTTGATGAACCCTTTACAGTTATTAAACCGTTATACCAAAGGAAATTATGAAATTCTAATGCAAAAGGTTTCGGAAAATCCGGATCATTTCTTAGACCCGGATTTTTTAAACCGCATGAATGAAGAATTACAGCATAAATATTCCTATCTATTAGTCCGGAAAGAAGAAGACATTATATACGCAGGGCAAAAGACCGATTTACAGGAAGAAGACTTACCCGGTTATGGCGCAGATGAGCCGGACCCTGTGTCCGGCACTTATGTTGACGGCGATGAGAGAATGTTGATTAAACAAATTGACTTTCTTTTTTCGGACGGCGACAGGGGAAGCGCTTTTATCGTGACGGTTTCCAATGAAATATTGCCGGAAGTGCAGAGTCTTCTTTTAGACATCTGCATATCCGTTATGATTATCTTGTTTTTAACGGCGGCAATGTTGATTATCTGGATTTATCAGGGCATAATCCGTCCCATCAAAAAATTAGAAGCGGCAACTTTAAAGATCCAGCAGGGCAATCTGGACTTTACCATAGAGCGGGAAGGAAATGACGAAATCAGCGAATTATGCGGCAGTTTTGAAGAAATGCGGAAACGGTTAAAAGAATCTTCCGAACATCAGGTAACGAGCGAACGGGAAAGCAGAGAACTTATCAGCAATATTGCCCATGACTTAAAAACTCCGATTACGGCGGTCAAAGGCTACTCTGAAGGGCTTTTAGACGGTGTTGCGGATACGCCCGAAAAACGGGAAAAATATCTGCGCACAATTAATAATAAAGCAAACGAGATGGACGCCCTTTTAAATGAGCTTACACTCTATTCGAAAATAGACACAGACCGAATCCCCTATAATTTCAATAAACTAAATGTAGCGGCATATTTTAACGATTGTATCGAAGAAATTGGAATGGATTTAGAGACAAAACATATTGGTCTTGCGTATTTCAATTATGTGGACAATGAAGTGATGATTATAGCCGATCCCGAACAGCTTAAACGCGTCATCAATAATATTATTGGCAATTCCGTCAAGTATCTTGGCAGCAAACAGGGTCTGATTAATATCAGGATTAAAGACGTCGGCGATTTTATCCAAGTCGAAATCGAAGACAACGGCAAAGGGATTGCGGCAAAAGATCTGCCCTATGTCTTTGAGCGTTTTTATAGAGCGGATGCGTCACGCAATTCTGCGACTGGAGGAAGCGGCATCGGGCTGTCCATCGTCAAGAAAATCATAGAAGACCATGGCGGCAAAATCTGGGCGACCAGCAAAGAGTCTGTCGGCACAGTAATGTATTTTGTGATTCGAAAATATCAGGAGGTAATACAAGATGAGTAAAGTGTTAATTGTAGAAGATGAAGTGGCGATAGCGGATTTAGAGAAGGACTATCTGGAATTAAGCGGATTTGAAGTGGAGATAGAAACCTCGGGTGAGATTGGGCTTTCCCGCGCGCTTTCAGAGGAGTTTGACATGTTTCTCTTAGACTTAATGCTGCCGGGCGTAGACGGATTTGAAATCTGTAAAAAAATCAGGGAAGTGAAAAACACGCCGATTTTAATGGTTTCCGCCAAAAAAGACGATATTGACAAAATCAGGGGGCTTGGACTTGGCGCAGATGACTATATTACCAAACCATTTTCCCCAAGTGAGCTTGTCGCAAGGGTCAAAGCGCATTTGGCGCGTTATGAACGGCTCATTGGCAGTAACCAGCCAGAAAATGACTTAATCGAAATACGCGGCATAAAAATTGACAAAACGGCGCGCCGTGTCTGGGTCAATGACGAAGAAAAACAGTTTACGACAAAAGAATTTGATTTGCTTACATTTTTAGCGGAAAACCCAAACCGTGTATTTACGAAAGAGGAGCTGTTTCGGGAAATCTGGGATATGGAGTCGATTGGCGATATTGCCACAGTGACAGTCCATATTAAAAAAATCCGTGAGAAAATTGAGATAAATACGGCAAAGCCGCAGTATATCGAAACAATTTGGGGCGTGGGGTATCGGTTTAAAGTGTGATGATATTGATGCAGATAGGGCAAGGATTTTATGCTCCTTGCCCTGAATTTCGTTTATAACTGGTAAATTAGTGTTTTCCATATACAATGCGGTAATAGCTTCTTGCCGTCAGATAATAGACAATGCCATAGACAATCGCAAAAACTAAAATGCTAAGAGAAGTGCAGACGGCATATAGGTTTACATTGATAAGCCCCATAATTGCAAGTATTCTTCGGATCATGGGAAACGAAAATGCAATGTGCGACGCCGCCAGAATCAATGGCAGGAAAAACACCTGAACAATCTGGGATTTGATGACCCGTTTGACTTCCTTCTGCCCCATGCCGACTTTTTGGAGGATTTCAAAACGCGCTCTGTCTTCGTATCCTTCTGAAATCTGTTTATAATAAATAATTAAAACAGTAGTAAGTAAAAACATGACGGCAATAAAAATTCCGATAAAGAAAAGGCTTGTGTATAATCCTTCGATAAAGCTTTTTTCATCAAATATATTTCTGGTAGAACCCGTGTTTGTTATGCCTTTGTGATAGAAAGATTCCCACAGCGCGCCGCAAAAATCATCAATGTCATCTGTGTTGCCGTCAACGTCAAATAAAAATGTATATTGTATCTGAGCAAGGGTTTCTTCATTTATATCCTTATAGATTTTGTCTGCAATATGGTCAAGCGCTTCTTTGTCCGGAACTAAGATTTGGATAGAATGATATTCCATTTCAATAGCGGTATAGTCCTGCGTAAAAAGAAGTTGGATATCCTCGTCTTTTTGGTCTTTTTCAAGTGTCTTTGCGAAAAATTTCATGCCACAGATAGAAAAGGCGTCTCCGTTTGAAATCTCTCCACGGTTATCTAAAACCCACACCGTTTGGCCGTCTGTTTCTTCTAACTGGTTTCGTTTGTCCACGCTTTGGTTATATTCTTTGAGGCTGCAAAAATTAATCATTACAGAATCGTCTTCGGTCAGACCTTGGCGTTCTTCTTGGTATACATGATCTTCTTTTTCCCAAACAACGGTAAAGAGATTAAAATTTTGATGAAAATGAGACAAGGTAAGATTATGTTGGTTCGCATGTTCCAAAACCGCGTCTTGGATTTTTTCGGGATCTACCGTAGGAGGGGCTTCTTCCCCAGTTTGTTTTAATGTGGCTGCCCGCGCCGCTTCGGTCGGAGAATAAAATGAGACAATTACATCGCGCGGATAGGTGTTGTGTAATAAATCATATATGCCCACATATAAAGAGATAGTCGAAGAAATGACGACCAGCACAGAAGCGCTTAAAATACAAATATTGGCAAGCCCTGCGGCATTGCGCTTCATGCGGTGCATCATGCCGGAAACGGTTATCATATGTGTTTTGTGGTAATAAAACGCTTTGTTTTTGCGAAGCAGTTTTAAGAGAACGATACTGCCGCTTAAAAACAAAAAGTGGGTGCCTGCCATAACAAACAGTACGGCAATAAAAAATAAATTCAGCGCCTTAATCGGATTTTTTGTCGTTACTGCAATATAGTAACCAATAAACAGGCAGATGACGCCAAGCGCGGCAAAGATCCAATTTGCTTTCGGTTCCTGTTCTCCCATGCTCTCGTCGTGCAGTAAGTCAATCGTTTTCATGCGGCTAAGCCGTAAGATATTTTGTAAAATATTGATTCCAAACACTGCCGTAAAAATTAAAATGGAGCGTAAAATCACAGAAGCGGAAATGCCAAACGGAATGGAAGCGTTTAATTTCATCATTTTCAAAAGCACAAGGAACATCAGTTTTGAAAATAGAATCCCAAAAAACAATCCCGCGGAAATGCAAATGGCGCCGACGACTGCCGTCTCAAAGAAAAGGACTTTTGAGATATGCCGTTTTTCCATGCCTAAGATACTGTAAAGCCCCAGTTCTTTTGAACGCTGTTTGATTAAAAATCGGTTTGTATAAAAGATAACGCCTGCTGCAAATATGCCGCAGATAATTACGCCAAAGGAAAGGATTTGTTCCATGCTTCCCTGTCCATAAAAATTAGCGTCGTTATTTTTAACCTGCCCATAAATTGCGTCAATCATATAAAACAGCGCAATCATTGTTGCAGAGGAAAGCGCAAATGGAAAAAAAGCGTTTCGATTGCGTTTGATATTGGTTTTTGCAAGAGATAGATAAAATGATTTATTCATGGAGATCACCGCCTGACAATAATACCGTTAAGGTATCCGAAATCCGTTTATACATTTCGTCATTTGAGAGGTTTCCGCGGTAAAGCTGATGGTAAATTTCACCGTCCTTGATAAACAGCACCCTTCCGGCGTGGCTTGCCGCGCGCGCGCTGTGCGTCACCATCAAAATAGTCTGTCCGCTTTTGTGCAGGTTTGAAAAAATACGCAGCAGTTCTTCCGAAGAACGGGAATCAAGCGCCCCGGTCGGTTCGTCCGCAAGCAGTAAGTCTGGTTCTGTAATCATTGCCCGCGCCACGGCAGTCCTCTGTTTTTCACCGCCTGAAACTTCATAGGGGTATTTTTTTAGCAAGTTGGAAATCCCTAACATGGGAGCTAGCCGTTGTAATTTTGGCTCCATATCCTTATGCTTTTTTCCGGCAAGCACAAGCGGGAGATAAATATTGTCTTCTAACGTTAAGGTATCCAACAGATTAAAGTCCTGAAAGACAAATCCCAAATGTTCCCGTCGGAATTTTGCAAGATCGCCGTCTTTAATGGATACGGTATTTTTCCCATTTAACAGCGTTTCTCCGTCTGTCGGGCGGTCAACGGAAGCTAAAATATTTAACAGAGTTGTCTTTCCGGAACCGGATTCCCCCATAATTGCAGTGTATTCCCCTTTTTCAACAGAAAAATTTACATCTTTCAATGCGACGGATTTATTTCCGCCAAAACGTGTTGTATATACTTTTTTTAAATGATTCACTTCTAAAAATGCCATATTGTTTTCCTCCTTTGATGAGATTACTATATCAAAAAAAGAAATGTCCTGCCTTAGCTTTAGCTTACATTTCTTTTCGGAAACTTACAATTTTGTAAGGGTGGGGAAACGCATAAAAAATAGCGCCTTTAAATTTTGTTTTTGCCATGGGAAGTTTTTTGCATATTGCTATAGGATACTGGCAGCGGTCAGTTATGTGTCAGTTAGAAAAAGAGTTCTACTTTCGTTCCGCCTTCTTCTTTCGAAGTTACTGTAATTTCATGTCCAAGCTGGTTTAAAATTCTTTTGGAAAGATACAGCCCGATTCCGGTGGACTGTTTCTGGATTCTGCCGTTGCATCCGGTAAACCCTCGTTCATATATCCGTGGCAAATCTTCCGGCAAAATGCCAATCCCCGTATCTTCTAAAATGAGAGAGCCTTTTTTATTTGGGTTCATGTAGATGGAAACCGACCCTTGTTTCGTATATTTTAAAGAGTTGGATAATAACTGTTTTAGGACAAACAAAAGCCATTTTTCATCGGTTGCCACGGATACGTCAGATTCTTCCAAATGAAGGGAGATTCGTTTTGCAATAAAAGACCGCGCAAAATGTTTTACTGCCTGTTTTACAATGTCAAACAAACGGTAATTTTGCAAGACAAGATCCGAGTGAAGCGTATCCAGACGCACATACTGCAAAGAAGTGTCCACATACTGCTCAATTTCAAACAGCCTTTTAGCAAATTCACGGCGCAGGGCGTCAAAATCTTTTACATTTTCATTTTGTAACATAAGCTCCATGGCAGTAATCGGCGTTTTAATCTGGTGCGTCCAAAGCGTCAGGTATTCCTGACGTTCCCTTGCCGCTTCGTTGTTTTTTTTCACAGATGAATGAAACCAGATAAGGAGAAAACTCAAAATTTTGTTTAAGACAGTAGACATAACAACGTGGAGTGAATATCTTATCTGGAGAAAATAGAAAATGGCAAATATATTATTTGAGAAACTGGGCGGCAAATATGAGCGGCAAGGAGATTACTTAATACCATGCTTGACTGTACTCGCCGAAGAAGAACAGCCGATAGGCACATGGGGACAGCGGCATCTGGACTATCTGAAGCAGTATCGCAAGGTTACATACACCAATCTTCTCACAAACGGCAAGCTGAATACATACCTTGCCGACATCGATAGGCAGGCACAGGAACGCTTTGAAAGGCTCATAGAGGGCATGAAACAAGCGCAGGGCATAACGGAACGCCTAAAGGAAGAAAATGCCTTAGAATGGGTACAACACTTAAATAACATAAGGGCATGTGCGAGACAGATTGTGAACGAGGAAATTGTTTTTGCATAAGTACAGAAAGGCGGCAGAAAATTGCCGCCTAAAAATTTTCCGAAAAAGTCTTGCTTGTTTATCTTATGGTACAGTCCTGTCTTAGCCAGGGCACAGTCTATATTTTTTTCATTTTCCACATGGTTGAATACCAGGTTCTCCTGCAAGGTATACCCCCATTACTCATACCGGCCTGCCTGAAGACGGAATAAACGGGCATATTCACCATTCTGTTCCAATAGCTCAAAATGCGAGCCCTGTTCGATGATGTGCCCGTCGCCAATCACAAGAATCTTATCAGCCAGGGTGGTGTTGGAGAGGCGGTGGGAAATCGTGACAGAACCCTTGCCCTCGCTCAAGCGGTAGGGCTGTCCGAAGATTCTATCCTCCGAAATCGGGTCAAGAGCGGCGGAGGGCTCGTCCAGGATCATAAATTCGCTCTCCTTGAAATAGGCGCGGGCAAGGCTGATATACAGCGTGGCGTCACCGATTCCAACCTCTCCAGAGGCCGCCTTCCAGACGACAAAAGCGCTGAACAGGAAATCCGAGAAATAGGTGCGCCAGGGCATGTCAATGCAGAAAAAGGGATTTATGCGCACCTACTGGTCTTGCAGACCGAAAAATGCGCATAAATCCCTACATCAATATAGCATAAGCATTTACAGGCTCGTCATTCATCCAGAAACAGCTGCACCCTGTTCTGGATAATCGACGCCACATCCTCCGCTGTCTTGTCCCCCTTGAAATAGGCCTGGCTTTCCTCCAGGACCACGCCTTCTATCTGTTCACGCCATGTGGGCAGGGGCGCCGCATTCTCCAGAACCTCCAGGTATTCCGGCAGGAAGGAGCTTCCGTCCGGCTTGGAAGCCAATTCCCTGTAGCCGCCTGCCGTATCCATATATACTGCGCCTTCGCTGTATGTGCTGTGCTCCATTACGCCGCTGCACAGGACATCCTTCCTCACGGAAGCACCCCCGCTCATGTTCTGCTTCCTTTCACTGAGCAGATATTGCAGGAAGTCGCTGACGACCTCCTTGTTTTCTGTCTTATCATTTACCCCTACCAGAAACGGGTACTCCACAAACCCGCCGCTGCCGCTGTTTACGGGATATCCCACACAATGGTATTCCTCACCCAGTTCAGCCATCATCATGCTGAAGCTCACCAGATTCCCAAAACACGAATGTATCAGCTCTTCTTCCCCGCTCACACTGCCGGGGTCCATGCCATATTTTTTGCAGAACTCCAGCAGCCCCACAAACTCTTCCGTGTCAAAATAGCACTTTCCTGCCTTCTCGTCCACCAGGGACGATTTCCCGGCGCTAATGCTTATATTAGCCAATATATCTAACAGTTTTTCGGACGAATGCCCGTCCATGACACTCTTAGGCCCGTCTCCTGAGGCCTCCCCTGCCTCCATGAGCGAGATGATGTCCGGATAATCCCATGTCCTGCCCTGCCACAGGCTTTCCGAGACCGCAAGCGTATTCACATAGCACTGTAACGCAATCCCATAAAGCTTCCCATCCACCGTGCCCGCCTCTAATACCGCCGGGAAGACCTGCCCTGTCACTTCCTCCGGCAAAAACTGTGCCAGTTCAGCCAGCACCCCTTTTGCCTGCAGGGTCTCCAGCTGGCCCCTCCTCATGACAAACATGTCAGGCCCTTCCCCCGACATCAGCTGTGCCGCAAACCGCAGGAGGGCTGCATCATCATCTCCCTCACCGGAGCCCGGCTTCTCTATCTCGATGCTGATCCCCGGATGCCAGCGGGAATACTCATCCGCATATCCTTTCATGGACTGGTCATCGTACAGCATGTAAAGGGTGACTTTTCTTTCCTCTACTTCGGCCCCGGGCATCAGCTTCTGGGCAAATGTATATTCCCCATCATGAGATACTACCGCCACCCCTCCGTCCTCCGTTTTACAGAGCGCCTCATAAAGCCAGGGGTTCAGGCTCGTGTCCTGATAGATGCGTTCCTGCTTCCCCGTTTCCACGTCCCACCGCACGATCCCCCTGCTTCCCGCATAAAACACCTCGCCGCCAATGACCGGAAGCCTGACAGAAGCCGCATCGCATTTTCCGTGGTAAAGTATCTTTTCCTCCAAATCCTCAAGGCAGAACAGGATCGTCTTCACCCCGTCAGGATCCCTGCATTCGAAAACAGGCCGCCCGTCCGGCAGGCAGCCGGTGGGGTAAACCGTACCGCCCCCTCCATAGGGCGCCCCTACCTGTTTCCGGCAGCTGCCTTCTTTGTCAAAAACCCCGATCCCGGATGTTCCGTCCTCCATCCCCACGTAATAATACCCGGATCCGTCATACAGGAGCCCTTCCGGCACGCTGTTGCCCTCCTGCATCCCTGCCTGCTGTATTGCCGGAAGCAGGTCCAGGGCGCTCTCCATCCTTCCCTCACCGTCCAGCCATATCACATAATAACAGGCCGGCGCCTTTTCCTCCCTGGACATCTGCAGGGCCAGCAGGCAGAGCTTCCCGTCAGCGACGGACATGCCCGTGACGATCAGCCAGTTCTCGTCCAGGTCCCTCGCCAGTTCCTCTGACAATGCCGAAATCCCGTCTCCGCTGCCCGCAGCGGCTCCCTGTAGCTTCAGTTCCTTCCGTTCCGCCTTCAATCCTTCCATGTCCAGGCAGGTCAGATAATACTTCTGGCATCCCGGCCCTACATTCCCCCCGGCCGTGTACCTTTCCAAAATATAGTAGCAGGAACCGCCGACAGTGCTGACGCGCTTTGACAGCCTCATGTCTTTTTGGGGGGATTCCAGCATATAGTCACTCCAGTAGTCCGTTACAGCCCAGGATTCCGCGCTGGTTTCCACTTCTTCATCCAGTTTCCAGGAACCGGATGTCAGGTCGTACTCCTTATTTCCCTCTTGACCTTCACTCGCTTCGGCTGTATTATCACTGTTTTCCGGATTGGATCCCCCTCTGCCGCAGCCAGACATCCCGCATATAGCCAAAAAAATGCCCACTGCCAAGGCTGCACATATCTTCCCGGGCTTTCTTTTTCTCTTCATGGTTTTCCTCCTCCCATTTTGTGATGCTATTTGTTTCCTAATATATAACCTGTTGTGTTTCATAGTTCTGTTCCCTGACAGGCGCCTACGAGCATGGCTGCCTGTCCAAAAAACGATGCAGGATGGCTTGTTCCTCCTCCATCATCTCTTCCATATGGCGCAGAAGCAAAACAGCTGTCTCTTCCCTATATTTGATATAGAGCTTCAGCACCATATTCCCGATAATTAAGGCCTTCTCTGCAATCCGGGTATACTTTTCCGAAAAGCCCTCCTCCAACTCCCCGTTTCTCTCAAAATAGGCAAAGGTATGGCAGAGGCACGTCCAGAAAGCAGAGGCACGTCCAGAAAGCAGAGTCCCCTCCCTAAAGGCCTCCAATGCCTTATAGTTCCCGCAGGCATCGCTGATCAGCGCCATTTTTTCATGCAACTCCCCTCTGCCGACCGTAATGGCCTTTCCCGGCAGAAAAGGGACGACATCTATCGCCCCTTCTGCTCATTACGGCCATCGTCCTTTGCCGTTTCCCTATCCCATATATTTGTCAACCAGGTTATCTATAATGGGAACAGCTATCGTTCCCTGGCTCAATGCGCTCATGCCCAGGCCAAGAAGGAGCAGCTTCTGGATAATGTTGAGCACTGCTACAACGGCATTGATCAGATTAGTGACAAAGGCAATATGAAAATTGCCGCCGAACATAGAAACGATGTAATCAATGACGCTGATTGCATTCGGAACAAGATTTGCCACAGCAATCAGGATCGAAAAAAGCACCATCACAGCGATTGCCTTAACGGCGCTCTTTTTAAGCCACTCATTCTCCTCAAACAGGAGAACATACCCAGCCAGAAGCACCGCCACCATATACCCGCTGAACAAGCCCATAAAATAAATCGCCGCCCCCAGCAAGCCTACCGAAATCCCAAGTTTTGTTTTTTGCACGTCCGTTTCCCCCTCGTTATCTTTTCGTTCCCTGCATTCTTTGCAGAAAGCCGCACCACCCTCGCCCCGCAATCGGGAAACGCCGCCTGCCAATCTGAAAATACTGATTGGCGGCAGGCTTTTCCTCTTTGGAAACCATTGAGCTCAGCCTTGAAGCATCGGCCAGTTCCTCCTTGCGGTTGAAAAAAGTGCCGCACACAATAAATTATACTCTCATTGTAGCGAAAGCACAAGGTTTATTTAAGGAAACTGCTAAGACCCGCTCCGTTCTCCGCCTACCGTCATTTCCCTGTCAACCCGCTTTATGCCAATCTGGACGAACTCCTGTCTTTCTGCCGCAAATGCCGCAGACGGCAGCCCTGAAGGACTTCTGTCCCGCTTCCATAGGGCCGGAGCATGGTTACCTCTCCCCGCGCTTTTGCAGTCTCAAGAAATGCCAGAAAGCCATAGCCGCCAGCAAAGTCCCCAATGCACAGGCGATTGCGGCAAACGGCAGCGCGCCGTCCCCGGTCTGCGGACTGCGCGGGGCATCCGCCATGGCATTATCCACCTGATTTTCGGATGCGGACAATCCGCCGGAAGCATCCGGCTTGTCGGGGCCGTCCGGCGGCGTGGTCT